>Ga0180732_1000012_pt1 | contig 296944 bp, 265 predicted proteins | sample KR11_01MetaG_FD_148674 | JGI IMG/M metagenome (GOLD analysis project Ga0180732, IMG submission 148674) | Groundwater microbial communities from the Olkiluoto Island deep subsurface site, Finland - KR11_0.1 MetaG | ecosystem: Environmental > Aquatic > Deep subsurface > Groundwater | place...
CCAAGTGAATGCACAGGCGTCTATATAAATCCTGCGCCGCGGTCGCCTGGATTTGAATCGCCTGTGTTGTGTCTCCCCGTCCTTCCATTCTTCAGGATTGCTCACCGGGCGTTGGGAATATGTTTCGGTTCGCAACCGTGCGCTTTTCTGGCCTGGCGGCGGTTAAAGGACGAAAAGCTCCGGCGAGGCATCACGGGTCGCTGGCGGCGTTTGGAGGATGTTTGCGCTCCAGCTTCGCTACGGAGTGGCCGGTGAGGTTCTATCAACTTTCATCTGTTTCAATTGTGACCTTAAAAAGGCTGCCAGTATTTGCATTAATCATAACAGAGGCTGAATTGTTTCCAGATATCCAATTAATATACCAAAATGGTGTGCCATTTTCTGACATCGCAAGATGCATATATTCAATGGAAGGATTCAATTTCATAAAATCATTAATATCCTCATTAGTCATCACTATTTCATAAATTAAATCACTATCAATTGTCCAGTTTTCAATTCCGCCCCAAGCCAATAAGTATGTATTGTTATCAAATGATACAAAACCTGTTTTATTAATGTTTACTAAAAATTCATTCCCAATGCCAGGAACTCCATTCCAGTACATATAAGTCCAGCCTTTAATGTCCTCATTGTATCCAACATATGAGAATTCAGCACTTGAGTTCCAGGTTAATGCAAGTTCATCAGCAATAGTTTTGCCTTCAAATGCAGTAATTTCGCCAAATTCATTGACATTATTATCTTCATAATTGTTGTTAATGGCATCATTAAAAAATACCGCGTAAAACAATGCTGAAATTATAATGATTATAATTGGAATAATGATGAATATATGTGGTTGCCTTTTGAGTATATCTTTATTTCCCACCGGCCACTCCTCCGCTACGCCAAGTGAATGCACAGACGTCTATATAAATCCTGCGCCGTGGTCGCTGGATTTGAATCGCCTGTGTTGTGTCTCCCCGCCCTTCCATTCTTCAGGATTGCTCACCGGGCGTTGGGAATACGTTTCGGTTCGCAACCGTGCGCTTTGTTGATGTTCGGCGTTTCAAGGACACAAAGCTCCGGCGGGGCATCACGGAGCCCTCTCGGCGTTAGGATGAAAAGATAGTCCTCGGGCTAGGGGCTTGAGCAATTATGTTTTCTTCAAATTTTTTATTCCTATTATGGTTATAACTGTTAATAATATGCCAATAATTGCAGATAGGATTCTTTCAGGTAATCCAAAAATACTTGAGAATGAAAAAATTATTGCAGAACAGCCGAGAATCAGCATTAAGATGTAGAAAATAAATGCATTTGCTAATATTTCTTCTTTAGTCATTGCTCTGCGCCCCCAAGTGAATGCGAAAGGTGCTGTAAATACCTTTCGACTCTGCTCCCCGTCCTTCCATTCTTCAGGATTGCTCACCGGGCGTTGGGAATATGTTTCGGTTCGCAACCGTGCGCTTTGTTGATGTTCGGCGTTTCAAGGACACAAAGCTCCGGCGAGGCATCACGGGTCGCTGGCGGCGAAGGGTGATTGTTTGCGCTCCAGGTCTGCGCTCCACTAACATACGGCTGTGTGCCCTTGTATATATTATTAACAATACCCAAACATTATATATTAAACTATTAATATTGCCATTCGGAGGTGATTAACTGACAGAAGGGAACGTAGTAGATGACACCGTAGGCAAGATATTTGGGAAGCTGGGTATAACTGGAATGGCAGCAGCTCTGGTGACCATAATCTTCGGTATTGTGGTTCTTTTGAAAATTGTTGAGATTGAGCTTATCTTAGGCTTATACCTCATCATTGTGGGTGTCATACAACTCATAGGATACATTCCAGCCTTAACGGCAAAGAATAAGTAAAATCCAAAATCACCATAACATTTAACGGGCACACAGCCTTAGCCAGCAGACGCTTGCCCCAAGTGAATGCACAGGCGTCTATATAAATCCTGCGCCGCGGTCGCCTGGATTTGAATCGCCTGTGTTGTGTCTCCCCGTCCTTCCATTCTTCAGGATTGCTCACCGGGCGTTGGGAATATGTTTCGGCTCGCAACCGTGCGCTTTGTTGATGTTCGGCGGTTAAAGGACACAAAGCTCCGGCGAGGCATCACGGCCGCCTATCGTCGTTGAGATTAGTTTGCGGCGGAGGGTTCGGTTTTGTTTTTTTACGGAACTTCTTTAACGCCAACATTATGACAATTACCGCGATTATCACTATTGTCCAAATCAAGATTGCAGGCCAGTAGTCTGTCTGGATAGTGATATAAACCGTTCCAATTTCAGTATCATTTTCTGAATTATTTTGTCGATAGTATATCGGGTATGATACATCTTGAGTCGTACCTGGATAACTGTACACAGTGAGAGTAGTGTTGATTGATTCACCAGGTTCTAATTGAATATCATGAATGGCTAAATACGCATGTGGGTGTTCTGATGTCCATCTAATAGTTACAATTGCTACTTGACCAGAAATTGTTGTGTTACCAGTATTCAAGAACATGATTTCAAACGTTTTGTTTTGGTCTGGATAGATTTTCACATGAAACTCATTCGGTTCAGCAATTATCTCTGATTCTACATTTATCCCAGAAAATATCAATACAATTGCCAGACAGGTGATAATCAAGAAGTTCCTTTGCATTTTTCCCTCACCCCAAGTCACGTAATACCATAATCATATATCTGCTATATAACTGCTACTATCAGCATATATCAGCTATTATAACCTCGTCCTTACAGACGAGGCTTGTTGCTAATACCTGCATATAGTCTGTAAGGAGTTCGTACGTCGCGCACGGGCGCGCGACCCCCCAGCCCCGCCTGACCTCGGACGCCGCTAAACATACCAAAATTATATTATCCGAAACGGGCATACCAATCATCATGACCTCCAAAGAGTTGCTCAAGACCCTCAATGCCCACCAGCTAGCCTACGTGGACCTGGAACTGAAAAATCCCGCGAACGGCGAGTACATGCTGACAGTTTTTAAATTGACACCTGGCAGCAAGCTGAACATGCTTCAGGCGGCCTGCGAGGTCGCTGCGGAATCATCCACGGGCACGAATTTCATGGTTATTACGGAAACACCGTTCTCCAGGGAGATGAACGCCCTGGTGTACGACATCGATAAGGAACATGTCTGGATCGCTTATCCAACGCGTCTTTTCGACAGGGTCGGCAATGTCCAGAATATTCTCACCTACGTCATCGGCAACGTGCTGGGCATGAAAGAAGTGAGCGGACTCAAGCTAATGGACGTCTGGTTCCCTCCGGCCATGCTGGAGCAGTACGACGGCCCCAGCTATACCATTGACGATATGCGCAGATATCTGGATGTTTACGATCGTCCGATTCTCGGCACCATAGTCAAGCCCAAGATGGGGCTGACATCCGCGGAATACGCCGAAGTGGCGTATGACTTCTGGGTCGGGGGCGGCGATTTCGTGAAGAACGATGAACCGCAGGCCAATCAGGATTTCTGTCCGTATGACAAGATGGTGCGCCACGTCAAGGCGGCAATGAACAAGGCTGTGAAAGAGACCGGCCGCAAAAAAGTGCATTCTTTCAACGTTTCAGCAGCAGATTTCGACACAATGCTGGAGCGCTGCGAGCTGGTAAGAAATGCGGGATTCGAGCTCGGAAGCTATGCATTCTTAATTGACGGCATCACCGCTGGCTGGACAGCCGTGCAAACGCTCCGCAGAAGATATCCTGACGTATTCATCCATTACCACAGGGCATCCCACGGGGCCTACACCAGGCCAGAAAATCCCTTCGGTTTTTCGGTGCTGGTACTGTCAAAATTCGCCAGACTGGCAGGCGCATCGGGAATTCACACGGGGACCGCAGGCGTCGGCAAGATGAAAGGCTCGCCGGAAGAGGACATCACTGCTGCCAACGGCATACTTCGGATGAAGAGCCAGGGCCATTTCTTTGAGCAGTCCTGGGCATCCATAACCGAGAGGGACGGGGACATTGCCAATCTCATCAAGCAGGACAACAATGGCAAGGAGATATTGATTGACGACGAATGGCGCGGCATGAAGAAATGCTGCCCCATAATCTCGGGCGGCCTCAACCCCACACTTCTCAAGCCGTTCATTGGTGTGATGGGTCACACCGAGTTCATCACCACCATGGGCGCTGGTTGCCATGCTCATCCCAAGGGAACAAGAGCAGGTGCAACCGCTCTCGTCCAGGCCTGCGAGGCATACACCAAAGGCATAGATATCCGGGAATATGCGAAGAAACACAAGGAATTGGCTGAAGCTATCGTCTTCTTCGGCAAGGCCAAAAAATAGTAAACTACCAGCCCCTAAAGGACTGAGCGTTCTCGACATTTATGCAGTAAATATATTTGTTTCATAAATGTTGATAATAAATTAGATGCGGTTGGCCGGATTTGAACCAGCGACAACCTGATCTTCAGTCAGGCACTCTCCCAGCTGAGTTACAACCGCATCCGGGACATTGGCGCAATGGATGATTGCATATTAACCTTTTTGTTTGAACCTGCCTGCATCATTCTGGACAGTTCAATTCAGGAACTCCACTGTGCCGTCTTCCAGATGGTAAACGGCCCCCATTATCTTGAGTGTTCCGTCCTTCACGGCCTTCGAGATTGCCTGACTCCGTTCCATCAGGTGGGCTATCTGCATCCGAACATTTGCTCTGAGGTGGTCGCTTTCACCGAAGCAGCATCTTATCTCATTGACTATCTCGCCGACACACGAGCTGTCTCCCGGTCCATTCTCCGCGGCATTCAGAGCTCCGCAGCAGGTGTGGCCCATGACAACTATCAAAGGAACCCGGAGGTGCTCCACTGCGTATTCCAGTGAACCTATCTCGGATGGATCTATGGCTATGTTGCCGGCATCCCGAACGACAAAAATCTCACCGATGCCCACATCGAATATCAGTTCCGGCGGAACCCGGGAATCGGAGCACGTGAGAACGGCTGCGAACGGGTTCTGGCCGGCAATGTGTTTATCTAGTTCAGCACCATGTTTCGAGATGAACCTGCGGTTGCCATCTGCCAGACGTTTCTTTTCCTCGGACATGAACTACCTGCCTAGGCCTGGGTCTCTTCTTCCTTGTTGATCGCTTCAGGCTTGTATAGCAAAGCCAGACCGGCCGCAACAAAGCACATGAGTGCTGCCGGGATGAAAGCGTAGGTGAAGGACATTCCCTGGTCCTGGACAAAGCCGGCGATGTACGGTCCGGCTATGCCGCCGATACCGTATGCTGTGAACACGTATCCGTAGTTAATTCCGACCTTGTCAGAACCGAACGTATCGGCCGTCGCTGCCGGGAAGAGAGCGAAATTTCCTCCGAAGTTGAAGCCGATGAGTGCTGCAACGATATAGAAGGCATATTCATTGCCGGTCGTGTAGAAGAAAAGCGCCATCATGACGCCTTGGAACAGGAACATGGACATCAATGCCTTTTTCCTGCCAATCTTGTCGGAGACCTGGCCCCAGACTATCCTGCCTGCGCCGTTGAATATGGGAAGACAGATTGCGGCGCCAAGCACAGCGAAATCAGCCGCTTGCGTTGCAGTGAAACCGTGGCCCTCGAAGCCGTCCGTAACGTTTTTGGCGAAGTTCTGCACGTTGCCGATAACCATGAGACCGGCCAGAGCGCCGAATATGAACATGGTCCAGAGCATCCAGAACTGAGGGGACTTCATCATGGCCTTCGGGGAAAAGCCCTTGGAGGCTATCTTGCCCGGTGCCGGTGCTGGCGGGTTGTAGCCTGCCGGTTTCCAGCCTTCGGGAGGGTTGACCATAAAGAGAGAGCCAATGACTACCATGACGAGGAACAGAACTCCGTAAATCATGAAAACCGTGTCAACGTTCGCAACCGTGTAAATGAAAGGATGGGTTGCGTCAACGACCGTCTTTGAAATCAAACCGCTGAACCCGAGGATGCTTGGCGGGTTGGCCAGAAGTATCCAGATGAATGCGCCGAAACCGAATCCTGCCACTGCAAGTCCAGTCACAAGACCTTTCTTGTCAGGGAACCATTTGACGCCAGTGGCTATTGGCACGACATAGGCAAGTCCGATACCGGCGCCGCCGATTATTCCGATTGTGGCGAGCTTTCCGATGAAACTCGCACCTACCAGACCGCCGAGTATGTAACCCATGCCGAGCACGATGCCGCCCAGGAGGGCTATGTTCCTGGGGCTGTGCGTTTTCATCAATCGGCCAGCTATGATCACCATTACTGCGAATGCAGCCAGACCAGCGCTGAAAATGAGTTGTGTTTCTGTTTTCGTGAATCCGTACTCGCTGTTTGCACCTGACAGCGGTGTCGTGAACGCGGACCAGGCATATATGGCTCCGAGTGCCAGCTGAATCATGATGGCACCAATGACGACAACCCAGCGGTTCATGACCTTCTGGGACTTTTCTGCTGTATCTTTCACAGGCTGTGCTGTTTCTGGTGTTGAATTTTCATCTGACATCTTTGCAGACTCCTACGCGCCCGCACAAGAACAATAAACTAATATAACTTTCTGAGCAATAATAATTCATAATTTCCAATATCTGGAATGTATCTCAAGGGCCTCGGCAATCCGTCTTTGTCCGATGAGTTCGGCATCATCAATTTCGTTGAACTGTGTCTCCGGCTGTCGACCGTCAGCCATGGCCATGGTATTTACGACCACGTCCGTCAGAGCATGCACGTTGTACCCGCCTTCCAGGAACACCGCCCATCTGTTTTCGCATATCTCGTCTGCAAGGTCGGCCATTCTTTTCATCAGGTCCAGATAGCCCTTGCTGGACAGCGTGAGCGAGGATAACGGATCCATGTAATGCGCATCCACGCCGAGGCTTATCAGCAATGCATCCGGTTTGAACTGCTCCAGCACCGGAATTATTATGCTTTCCCTGGCGGCCTCGAATGTAGCGTCTCCGCAATGCGCGCCCATGGGTATGTTGACAGTGAATCCCTCACCCTGACCGGTGCCGGTTTGCGCAGCCGGTCCGGTTCCCGGGTAAATACCCCACTGGTGGGTTGAAATGTAAAGAACATCGCTCCTGTCCAGGAATGTATCGTTGGTCCCGTTGCCGTGATGGACGTCTATGTCCACGATTGCCACGCGGTCAACTTTCTTCCGCAGCCAGTTTGCCGCAACGGCAACGTTATTGATGTAGCAGAATCCCATACCCTGGCTCTCGGTGGCATGATGTCCTGGCGGCCTTACAAGGGCGAAGGTAGGTTCGCGATGGTCAAGCATGTTCCTGGCGGCGGCAATCCCCCCGCCAGCTGCCAGCATTGCCATGTCATATGTGTAAGGCCACACCGCGGTATCGGCATCCAGCCTTCCCTTGCCGAAGTTCTTCAGAAGTTCAAGGTATCCTGCCGAATGAACTGTTTCGACATCACGGCGCTCCGCGGGTTCGGGGGTTATGATGCCCGGGCGCATCTCCCCTTCCTCCAGACAGGCCATTATGCCGGAAAGCCTTTCCGGGCATTCGGGGTGTCCCGGGTTCTGTGTCAGTTTCAGAAAATCCTCGTGATACACCATCTTCACTGTATCAGCCCGCATTTCTCGCACTGCAATTTTTCATCTGCCAGGCGCAGTAGTTTTCCGTTGCATTCCCGGCAGATTTCATCGCCCGGCTTTTCCCCCCCATCAAGCGCGTTTTTTGCGACTGTGTCGAGCGCATCATTGTATCTTTCCGTCTCGCTGATATGGACCACCTTGGTGCCTGCCAGCCTGTCGAAAAGTTTCTGCCGTGGATCGCCTCTCGTTGCCATTCCCACTGCGAAGTCCAGAGGCGGCAGTATGAACCAGAATGCTCTGGTAATGTTGCGGAGACATGCTCGTCCGCCCAGACTTTCTCCCACAACCGGGTGGACCCTGAACCCGAAGATTCTTTTTCCGACGGATGCGCCAGTAAGAGATTCTGGAATCGAAGAAATAAGGTAGAAAACCGCAGTGGTCGCAATTCCGACCAGGACAATGTCATCCACCCCGAGGAAGTATAGGACCAGAGAAGTTGGAATGAAGGCTATGGCCGCATCTACGAAGAATGCCGCAAAACGGCCCTTCCAGTGCCTGCGCAGCGTAGCGTCATGACCCCAGATGTCGAAACCCGATACCATGTTCCCAAGGGGATAATGCTGATTCGGTTAAAATATGTGCGGTGGCGTAAATATTCAGCGAAATGAAGCAATAACGATTGTAGATTTTAGATTTTCGATTTTAGATTTACGACGGATTGACTGGCCGAAGTGATTAGTGAAAAGTGTAAAGTGAATAGTGAAAAGTGACGTTGGGAGGTAAATGGTGAAAGAATTGGCTCTCAAGGACAAAAATACTACGTTTTTCATTTTTCACTATTCACTATTCACTAAAAAAGATTGACAAAACAGCATACTGGAAGCATCGGGAATCATGAATCCAGGTTGATGAATATTGGATAGGGGCTCGGTAACAAGTTCAATGGCTGTTTTTGGCAGCCATTCCGTACGATTCCCGAGTTCCCCAGTTCCCGATTCCCAAATTACAAAAATCCTATGGGGCAAACTTCATATATGCATGCGGTTTAATCGGTTGGATAATATATCCAACGGTGATTTGATGAATGAAAATGATGGGATGGATAATAAGCCTAGCCAGGCAGCCCCAAAGTCCGGGCCGGGAATATTGCCTTTGATAGTGGTGGCGATAGTGGTGATTGCGGCGATTGGCGGATTCATTGCGTACAATGAGTTCCTGAAGCCTGAACCCGCGCTGGTCACGGCAACGATATCGATTGACTTCGGTAACGGAACCGTGGTTTCCGAGGAAATAGGTTCGGACAATAACACTGCTCTGGGGCTGCTGCGCACCTATGTTGGAACAGAGAACGTTGGTGTGACGGGAACTGAACCGCTTTTGTATATCGATTCCGTTAATGGTGTGTCAACCGTTAACGATGTGCCGGGCGTCTTCAACAGCACGGAGGATCACTTCTGGATATACTACGTGAACGGCGTGATGCCCATGGAATCCGCCGCGCTCATCGAGATTCACGATGGCGATTTGGTGGAGTTCAACTTCGAAACGTCGCCCTGGTAGGTAATGAAATGAAAATCAGACTTGACAGGAAGAAGCTGGAAACAGCCACGGTCATAATCGCGCTTGGCATTGCTTTACGTATTGCGCTGGTCGATTACCCGAACATCGAGCCGATATTGCCCCTCGCATTGCTCGCCGGGATTATACTCGGCGGCTGGTACGCGCTCTGGGTGCCACTCACAATGATGGTGCTTTCTGATTTAGTCATCTACACATTGGGTGCAGGTGGCTCGCTTGGTTGGAATTTCATAATGGGCGTGACATTCTTCACATGGTCAGGCATGATGCTAGCCGGGTATGCAGGAAAGGCCTTGAGACCGAGGATGTTTCTCAGGATGAGGAACATGGCTGTTTTCACCAGCGTCGGCATTGGTATAGTGCTTATCTATGATGCCTGGACTATGATAGGCATCTGGCTGGTGGGCAGCCACTCCTTCGAGCTGGTACTCGCGGGCCAGGTGACTTTCACAATATACCACCTATTGAGCACCCTCATCTTCGTGCCGCTGTTCGGAACCGGCTATGTTTACATCAAAGAGTACGGGATGCCGTTGCTGACTGACTGGAAGAGCGAACACAAGAATCCGGGCGACGAAGCTTGATGTAAGAGGTCAGTGAAATGAAGCAATAATCGGATTGGCGATTGTAGATTTGGAAATTGTAGATTGTAGATTTACGACGGACGACATTCTGCCAGCCACAATCTAAAATCTAAAATACGGTTGGGCATATTCTCAACATAAATCTAAAATCTAAGATCTAAAATCTAAAATTTCAGAACACTGAACTCTTACGGCCTGAGGAAAGGTATTTATCCTCCCCCATTTATACTCGCTTAAGTGGTAATATGAAATTATATCTGAAGATTTATTTCAGCAGTGAAGGCAAATCCATAATGGATGTAATCAAATTAGCGGAGAAGCTGGGATTCGAACCAGATGTCGGAGATGACGATTTTGTGATCGGGTTTGAAACTCCTGAAGAGTACGCGGAAATAACCGAAAAAATCCACAAGATGCTGAAAGGTACCAAGACCATGTACAAGGTTTCCACCCGCAACAAGTAATCTCGGAACAGGGTCAATCAGAAATATTTCTGGCCATTCTATCCAATAATTCATAAACTCCTACTTTGATAATCATTCAGCCCGTGCAGATTATCGGCAGTAAAGGTTTTAATTCCGGGCGTGATTGTCTGACCGATGTACATTGCATTGTCAGGAACGCCCGGCACCGGAAAGAGCAGTGCCGCGAAGATACTCGCATCCAGGGGTTACACCGTCGTTACCGTGGAGGAACTGGCACGCAAGCACGGCGCCATTGAGGAAGTTGGCGGTGACCTGGAAGTGGATACCGAGGCGTTATCAAATGTCTTGGAACAACCGACTGGGACGATAATAATCGAGGGCCATCTCTCCCACTGTCTGCCAAACGGACTTTGCGTGATACTCAGATGCCATCCCGAGGAACTCAGGAAGAGGCTTTCGGGAAGAAAATACTCCCGTGAGAAAGTGCTGGACAACCTTGAGGCAGAGGCCATCGACATCATACTGTCGGAGGCCGTGGAAGCCTGCGAAACTGTGTGTGAGATTGATACCTCATCATTATCCGTAGAGGCCATTGCCGACGCCATCGAAAGCATTATCAATGACAAGGCGGATGAGTATCCCCCCGGCAAAATTGACTGGAGCGGAGCGGTGATGGATTGGTACTAGACAATTACAGGGAAACGGCAGACAAAGTACTCGTTCCCATGGCCAGACGGGTCATCAACGTAAATCCGGACCATCTTTCCGCGGTTGCCATAATACTGGCTGCGCTTGCAGGAATACTTTTCTACCTCTCCGGAGAATGGTACTGGCTCCTGATAGTGGCCGTGGCCGTTCTCATGGCAAGCGCCGTCATGGACGCCCTTGACGGCAAGGTCGCGAAACTCGCCGGAAAAGCCAGCGTCCGCGGCGATTTCCTGGACCATGTTCTGGATAGGTATGCGGACATATTCATCATAATGGGCATAATGCTCTCCGGGTACTGCAACTGGCTCATCGGCGTTCTCGGCCTTACCGGCGTTCTCATGACCAGTTATCTCGGTACACAATCACAGGCTGTCGGCGTCAAACGCGATTACGGCGGCATACTTGGTCGCGCGGACCGTCTCGCCCTGCTGATGCTGGTGCCGCTGCTCTTGTGGGGCATGCTGTTCTTCTGGAACACCGATATAATTGTCACGCTGCCGTATCTGAACCTGGCCGTCACGCCTTTTGATGTTCTACTGCTGTGGTTCGCAATCGCCGGCCACTTTACAGCGATACAGCGCGGCCGGAGAACCTGGAAGGAACTCACTGCCCGCCAGACGAAGTAGAATTTTCCTGCCCCGATTCCTTATTGACCGCCTTTTCCCCTGCCTTGGACTTATTTCGCGGCTTTTTGCCCTTTACCCTGTAATAAGTGAGTGGGTGATTCAGCCATTTTTTCTTGCACAGCGAGTCCGGGTCAAAACACACCCCGTGAGTCCTCATGGTTGAGCATTCCGGCGGAAGATATTCAACACCGGACGTTTTACCGGTGATGTGGTCAATCTGATACCTGGCCAGCTGCTCCTTGAAGTCCGGGGAGGATGAGAATACCGTCACAATATCGTCGTTCGTCATGCCGATGATGTGCAAGAAAGATGTCAGCGCGAACCTGCCGACATGCGGCACGTTCTGGCCTTTCTTCATCATGTCCAGCAGTTTCTTCATGCACGGCGGCAGCCTGAGGAAACTCACGCGGCCATAGCTCTCTTCCTCGAACCTGGCCTTTCTCCTGGCAACCTCCTCTATCACAAGGTCGATGGAGTTCTTGAAAGCGGCAATTATATCATCATTCACAGGCAGGGGCAGTTCCGCTTCGATGCTGTCCTTAATGGCATGTTGCAGAAGCCTGGCCAGCCTGTCTTTGCTCACCGGAACCCTTCCGCGGTCCAGTTCCTGATTGTTCAGCTTCCATTCCTCGCTGCGCATGTCGCTGCTGTGCCTGAGATAATCGGTGAAATGAATGCTGGTCTCCGTGGCGTTAATTGCCACCGCATCCATGCCCATGAGCACTGCCATCTCAATGACAAAATCCAGTTTTTCGGATTCCAGCCTCTTCTGGGTTGTGATGGCTTCGGCCAGCGCGTACCTCTGGATGAGATGTTCATCCGCTGTGCAGGAAACGATGATACGGGCCACAACGTAGGAAAGCAGTTCCACCAGAAGGTCTGCTTCGCTCACCATGGAATATTCATTGATATGACCGTCCACCAGCGCCTCCATGACCCTGCGGCGGCCTGCATGGCGCACCTGCTCATATGCCGCATGATTCACCAGGCTGTCCAGGCTGATGCCTATGCCCTTCAGGTATGCGGATGTTTCCGGCAGTAGCGGATACCGTGCCAGGGTCCGGAGGTTCATGGCCCTCAAAAGCCCGAGCGGTTTAAAGAGTTTGCTAGAACGATGAAATAAGCGAACTTCGGAATGGGGACCTGATGCCGTGGTGTGGATGGCGGCTAGCTGGGGCAAGTGGGCGGCTGGCCGGTGCCGGAGCCCCGTGGCCAGTTTGAGCACTGGTTTAAGCTAACCCCGCCCTTACAGGCGAGGCTTTAAAAGGATGATGCGGGAATCGTGTCACCAACCCGGTTCCGGCAACCGGGTCACAACCCCGGCCTCCAGATCAAATGAGATTATATTCGACCGGGGCATGATGGGGATGGCCGGTGCCGGTTTGCAGTCTTTGGCAATCCGGGTGTTACGGCGAAGTTTATGGTTAGGCGATATTGACCACACCCCCAAATACCATCAAACCCTGGATGCGGTTCTCGAACATCCAGCCGGAACAGTGGATGGACCAGCCGCCCCGCACGCCCCCGCCATCACTCGCTCAGCGACGCGATGTCAAAGAACAGGGTCCTGGTGCCCCGAGCTTTGAACCGGCTCCTCTCCCGCTTGGAATCGAAGACAAACTCAAATCCCAATTTCAGATAGAAATCAAAAGCATCCTGCTTGGCCTGGACCAGCAACAGGCGAACGCCGGCACTTTCCGAACTGTTCAGGGCCTGCACCATTATCTTTTGCATTATCACGCGACCGATTCCCTTTCCCTGCCAGCGTTTATCCACGGCAAGGCGGCCGATGGTTATGGATGGGAATTCCTCAAGTTTGAACTCGCCCATTTTTGAAAAGCTCTTGTACGATTGAAGATATTCCTTGCGCAGGGAAGAGTTGCTGAGGGTGTAATATGCGACCAACTCTCCGCTGTAAAACACCAGTGTGGTTCTGCCCAGGTGCTCTTCGTTAAATTTACGAACTTCCTCGGTGCAGAGAAAATCGTTCAGTTCCTTGTTCCCGCAATCGAAACCCAATATGTTCTTCGTGTCGGTCTGAAATGGCTGAAAACTCAATTTGCTGGGCTGTATTGTCTCCGGGCTTCTGAAAAGTTCGGGAATATTATCACCGGAGAATTATTTCTGATACTGGAACCTTTCTCTACCCTGCCTGTAAAACTTCTTCTGGGTTTCACTGAGCTTGAACTTGCTGAGCTTCTTCTCGAATTCCTTGGCGTCCTTCGCGCTAAGGTCTGGTATCGGTTCCGGGTATGCCATGTATTAATTTCCTCCTGGGTTCTCTCTTCAAACTTATATCATTTTTATACTATTATAAACTATTCCCGAGAATTCAATCGGATTATCAAACCGAATCACATGGCCGACGCGACAAACACCCACACCACGTCGAACGTGAACTTCCTGGCGGTCTCGTGTGCTACCCCTGTGGGATTGACGCTCGCCATATAAGCCTTCAACATGAAGGAATATTAAATAGTTGATGGTCGCCCGCCCTCCCAGCCCCAACACCCCCTTCGCCATCCTCACCCGCGCGTCATTCTCTAACCAGCATGCCCCGTTTGTGAGGCCGGGGTGACGACGGCACCCGGACTAGCCGACATTTTGATGACGGCCGCGCGGGACTTCCAGCCAAACCGACATTCTGCTAGCACCCGTTTCGCCAAATGCAGAATAAAACATTCAATAAGCTAGATTTTAATACACAGAGTCGATTTCAGCATCGCAGGTGTTGAATTCATGACATTCGTGAAAATTGATGGTAAAAAAATCGAAGCTGGCAAGATAATCTGCCTCCTGCGCAGCTACCGCGCCCATGCAGAAGAAATGGGCTCCAAGGTGAGCGAGAAGCCGGAATTCTTCCTGAAGCCCGGGACGGCCATAATCCACGGCGGTGATGAAATAATCATCCCCGGGGAATCGGATGACGTGCATCACGAAGTGGAACTGGCGGTCATCATCGGCAAGCCTGGAAAGAACATTTCTGTGGAAACTGCCATGGAGCACGTTGCGGGGTATGCAGTCATGATCGACGTAACCGCCAGAGACATTCAGGCCGTTGCCAAGAAGGCCGGCAAACCCTGGACGGTTGCCAAGGGCTTCGATACCTTTGCACCAATATCCGACGGCGTATCGGCCTCCAGGGTACCCGACCCCCGGAATCTGGAGATATGGCTGAAAGTCAACGGCCAGTACAGGCAAAGATCATGCACTGGCATGATGATTTACTCAATTCCCGAGATAATATCGCACATCTCCGGAATCATGACCCTTGAAGCCGGCGACATAATCGCCACCGGAACTCCGGAGGGCGTGTCCAGGCTGGTCCCGGGGGATGCTGTGACGGCCGGAATAGGTTCAGTGGGTGAGATCAATGTCTCTGTCAGTAAGTGTCCAGTGAAACGATAACGATTGTAGATGTATAACGATTTTCGATTTAGGGATTGTAGATTGTAGATTTACGACGGATTGACGGCGTTGCACATTCTCAACAACAATCTAAAATCTAAGATCTAAAATCTAAAATCTAAAATTCCAGAAAACTGAACTCTTATCTCATCAGATAATTATATAATATCATAACTACATTGGCAGCAGAGGATAAGAAATGGCATCGGGGGACCTCAAGAAAGTAATGGGTACGCTTCTTCACAAGAAGTCCAAGCGCATAGTCACGGGCGTCGTTAGGAGCGGCAGGCGCACCGATATTATGACGGTGGGAAGCCAGGGCCGGTACCTGAAATCCAGACCGCCGAAAACTTCGGATGTGCATGACATAGCTATTCTGCCGACCATAAAGGCCGCCATAATGCACTCCCAGGGTGGCAAGATTGAAGTGAAAAAGCGCGATTACCGCGAAAAGGTGAGGCGCAGGAAAATTTCCACTCTTATCTGCATGGTTCTGGACGCGTCCAGTTCCATGGTCATGGATGCCAAGATGAAGGGCATAAAGGACGCCCTGGGGGAACTGATGCTTGATGCGTACCAGAAGCGCGACCGCATCTCTCTGGTGAGCTGTTACGGCCGGACTGCGGAAGTTGTTCTGCCTTTCACGTCCAGCATCGACAAGGGTAAGCAGTACATCGAGAAACTGGAGTTCGGCGGTACCACACCGCTGGCTGCAGGAATGCGTCAGGGCCTGGACAACCTCCGTTCGAAGCTCAGGATTGAAAAGGATACGAATCCGTTACTGATTATCGTGACGGACGGTTCTGCCAACATGCCCATTGTGCCCGGCGAGGATATTGAAGGCGAGATAAAGGAAACCTGCTTGGCCATAGAAAGGGCACACATCCCGACACTGATAATCGATGTTTCAAAAACCGGTTCAAAACTGGCACCGGTGATGGCTGACCTCTGCGGCGGCGTTTATTACCACCTGGAGCACGGGGATGTCATGGAGACCACCGTGAAAATCGAGGACGTGATGGCATTCGACAGATGCCTGGAATACATATCCATCGGCCTGGTTGACCCGAATTTCAAGGGCGCGGTTTTCCAGGTTGGCAACAAGAAAATTGTCAAGGAAGTACTGGAATTCATTGACACGCTTTCGCTGGAGTTCAAGGCCATTGCCGATTGCCCCGTGGGTTGTGACCCTTCTGACAAGGATTCATACTGCTACTACTGCCGAATGAAGTACCTTAACGCTGACCAGCCGCCTGAGATAAGGACCTCGCTCCGGACGTTTCCAATCGTTCAGCTGGACAGGGAAAATACCAGCTCCGAGATGATGGGCGATATTTACGTCAGATTCGTTGCGACCACCAGCAAGCTGAAGGAAGCCAACCGCGGAATACTCTTCATCGAGAACATTGACCTGCTTGACCCGGAAGTATCAAAGGGCATAGCCAGGACCCTGAGGGGCCGCTCCTACACCCTTAAGAAGAACGGCCGTTCCATGACTTTCCCGTGCAAGTTCTCGGTGGTGGCGACCCTCAGCAAGGAAGACGCCGACATACAGAAGGAACTGGAGGAACAGATTACTCTGTTCGTCAGACCCAGCGACATGGGCAATCTGCAGTACAGGACCAGGGCTATCCAGTACGGCAAGGATTATGACGCGGACCCTGCCAATTTCAAAGTCAAACTCGACAGATTCAGGAAGGAGTGGATGATAAATTACCTGAAAGCGAGAAAGGTCATGCATGATATCACGATACCGGAGATACTGGACAGGGCACTCGATATCTATGCCACCGAACTGAGCCTGGAGGAATGCTTTCCGGATAAATTGAAGGGGCTGGCCAAGGTTGTGGCCGCTAAGAATTTCAGCACGACGGTCGGCGAGAAGGACGCCGCAGAGGCAGTGAACATCATGAAGAGGCATTTCAAGGTGGAGGGCGGCATGGAGATGAACATCCCCCCGATACTGAAACCTTTCGTTGGCATAGCCAATGCGGTTGCCGAAGCCGAGGTTCTGAAGGACAAGATACTGCTATTGCTGGTTTCCATGGAGAACATCGGCGGAGCGCTCGTACGCGGTTTCGACCCGGATTCGGTAAGAAGCGCGCTCCGATATCTCCAGGAGATGGAATTCACAATCGATGTCGTCAAGGGCTGTACAGTGGGCTGCGACCCTACGCGTCCCGAGGAATTCTGCCCCAGATGCAGGCTTGATTACGAGTACGACCGTATGGAGATAGAGAAACAGAAATTGCCAGTTGTATTCTTACCCAACAACGTGACTCTGGAGGGACTGAGAGGCAGTGTTTTCGTGAACTACGTGGTAAGGCCCAACCTTCTCACCAGGGCCCACAGGGGCATTCTGTTCGTTGAGAATGTTGAAGAGCTTGACAGTGACGTTGAAACAGCCCTCGCCGGCGCACTGGCAACCGGAAAGAATTCCGTGGAGATGGACGGTAGGGTCATAGAGCAGCCATGCCGCATACTGCTGGTCGCCACAGTGGACGATCCGGATGCGGAACTGCACCCGTTGATTTCTGACAGGTTCAGCGTGCTCATGGAGGCCACGCCGGACGATTTGGTACTCATCCGTTTCAAGGCCCTGTGCTACCTGGAGGAGTTCGGTTCCAGGCCGGAACTGTTCAACACCAGGATACTAGAGGGCAAGGAAATCGCAATGAACAGCGTTCTGGGTGGTCAGAGACTCATGGTGGATGTGTCGATATCGGACGCTCAGCTTGACCTCATAGCCAGGATGTGCGCCGAGTTCGAGGTGGAGGGTAACAGCAATGAATTCAGAATTGAGAGCGTGGCCAAGAGCATGTGCGCCATGAGGGGCGAGAAACGTGTCGGCGACGATGACATAGTCAGGGCCGCCCAGATGGTCATACCGCTTACGATGTCATCAAACAGGGAGGCCAGGGATGAAATTGCCGAGTCCATCAGGAACATGGTGTTGCAGTATGCCTGAGGTGCGAAATGACTGATGATGACCTCGAGATGAATTTCACCGACCTTTCCAAATTCAGGAAGAAGAGCGAGGTTCCGCCTTACCCCATTGTCGGAATAGTGGGCCAGCAGGTCATGAAGAAGGCGATTCTGCTTGTGGCATCCAATCCCGCCCTGGGAAACATAATCATTATCGGAGAGGCCGGTACAGGAAAATCCGCCGCGGCCAGGGGTCTCAAGGATATTCTCCCGGAGGTCGAGACGATAAACGGCTGCGACTACAATTGCAATCCCAAGGAAAAATCTCGGTTGTGCCAGGACTGTAAATCATCTGTGACCGAACTCAATTCATCGCCCAGGAGAATACCGCTCCTGGAAGTGCCAATCGGCGCTTCCGAGCGGAGGATATTCGGTGGTTTCGACAGCCAGTCCAGGTTAAAACCAGGGTACGTGGGCCAGGCCAATCGCGGTTATCTTCTCATCGCCAGGGCCAACCTGCTGGATCCGGATGTTTTGAATCGCATACTGGACATATCCGAATCCGGCATACACAAATCCGACAAGAAACACGGCGATTTCAAGCATCCGGCAAGTTTCAATGTGATTGCAACCATGAACCCGGAGGACGGGGAACTGGATGCCGATGTACTGGAAAGATTCTCCATGGCTATGAAGGTTCAATCCATACGGGACATTGAGGAGAGAATAGAGATAGTAAGACGTGTGGAAGCGTACCGCCTGGACCCTGTGGACTTCGTCAACCGGAACCGCAGGGAAATGGAGGCCTTCGCCCAGAGAGTGAAACGGGCGAGAGACCTGGTGAACAGGGTGGACATGCCCAAGAAGGTCGAGGATGCCATCTCGAAGATATTGCAGAGACTGGGTCAGGATAATGACAGGGCGAGAAAAGCCCTTCTGGAGGGTGCGCTGGCCAATGCCGCATTCAATGACCGTGTGTGGGTCACGATTGATGATGTTGCCGAGGTTGCCGATCTGGTACTGGGACATCGGGGGAAAGCGTAAGCGTTTTCATAAATTTTGTAGCAATATAGCCAAAATTCAAAATAATAGAAAAACCCCGGTCAAATAGCCGGGGTTAACGGTTTCCTCATTCATTATTACGAGGTATAGTACGCAGCGTCGTAGGGCTCTGCTTTCAGGCCCTTCCTGGTCCTGATCTTTCCCACAACCTCGTCCAGAAGTTCCCTGGGGATCTTCTCGAAACCGCAGTTCTCGGTGCTCCACATGGCCCTTCCACCAGTAACACTTCTTATGGAGTTGGAGAATCCGAACATCTCGGAGACCGGTGCCTTGGACTTGATGGTGACCATGTCGCCTTCCTGGGTCATGTCCTCTATTACTGAACGACGTTGCTGCATTTCCCTTGTGGCCGCGCCCATGACGTCCTGCGGGACGCTTATCTGAACCTTCTGTTTCGGCTCAAGAAGTACTCTGCCCGAAAGGCACATTGCGCCGCAAATACCCTGCCTGATTGCCGGAATTACCTGGGCCGGGCCCCTGTGGATTGTATCTTCGTGCAACTTAGCATCCATCAGCTTGACTTTGACGCCCATCACCCTTTCATCGGCCAGCGGGCCTTTCTTCATGACCTCTATGTACCCCTCCCTGCACAGTTCCATTGTCTCGTGGAGGTTCTGGATTCCCTTGGTCATGTCAATGAACAGGTTCGGGCCAAATATGGCGACGATACCCTTCGCCTCGTCCTTGCTCATTCCGAGTTCCTGCATTTGCATCATGAGGCCCCTTGCGTCCTTTATTCTGCCGCCTTCGGAAGGAACCTTGCCGGATTTGATGAATTCAATGATGTTCTCTTCCAGCGGTTCCGTGGTGATGTAGAATTTGTTGTGCTTGTTGGGAGATTTCCCCTCAAATTCCTTCGGAGTGAGTTTATCCACAGATTCCCTGTATACCACTATCGGCAGGGATGACTTGATCTCTACCTTGTGTTCGTTTTTGATTCTGTATTCTGTGATTTCCAGGTGAAGTTCTCCCATACCGGACATCAGATGCTCGCCAGTCTCCTGGTTGATTTCCACCTGAATGGAAGGGTCGGCCTTGGCCACACTTCTCAGCACCTCGACCAGCTTTGGCAGGTCCTTCATGAGCTTTGCCTCTATGGCGACGGTAACTACTGGTTCGGAGTAGTGAACAATCTTCTCGAACGCTTCCATCTCCGGGTCATCGGAAACAGTCGAACCGGCAATCGCGTCTTTGAGTCCTGTTACTGCAACGATGTTTCCTGCACATATTGATTCTACCGAGATCCTGTCAGCGCCGACGGAAAGTGATACCTGCTGGGTCCTGTTTGGGTTGGGCATTCCCAATATGTGAAGATTTTCTCCTCTTTTTATGGTCCCACTGAAGAGACGGCCTATGGCTACCTCTCCTGCATGTGGGTCCAGAACGATCTTTGTGACCATGAACGCCACCGGTCCGTTGGGATTACAGTCGGTCATGGATTTACCTATCTTAGATTCTGGATCTCCGTGCCAGATGTTCGGGATACGGTATTTCTGGGCATCTAGGGGATTCGGGTGATGGTCGATTGCCATGTCAAGCAGGATCTTGTGGATGGGCGCCTTCTTGGCCAGTTCCTTCTGTTTGCCCTGCTTGCAGTATTCGAAAATGTCCTTGAATGTTATTCCGCTTTCCTTCATATAAGGCACCGAGATGGCCCAGTTGTGGTAAGCAGAACCGAATGCGACACTGCCCTCCTCGACCCTGAGGCTCCATTCCTTCTTGAACTCCGCGGGAACCATCTTGTTTATCAAGCCATTCACTTCGGTAATGATTTTGATAAAGCGTGCCTGCATTTGTTCTGGAGTCACTTCAAGTTCGTTGATGAGCCTGTCCACCTTGTTGATGAACAGAAGAGGTTTCACCCTTTCTTTCAGGGATTGCCTGATGACCGTTTCCGTCTGGGGCATGACGCCTTCCACGGCGCAGGCCAGGACAATGCTGCCGTCCACGGCCCTCATGGCCCTTGTGACGTCTCCGCCAAAGTCCACGTGACCGGGTGTGTCTATGAGGTTGATCAGATATTCCTGGCCTTCGTAATCGTGAACCATGGAGGCGTTTGCAGCGTTTATTGTGATTCCACGGGCCTGCTCCTGCTCGTCAAAATCCAGCAGAAGTTGCTTACCTGCCAGTTCCTCTGACATCATACCGGCCCCGGCAATGAGATTGTCGCTGAGCGTTGTCTTTCCGTGGTCAATATGTGCGCAGATACCCAAGTTTCTTATCTGCTTGGGCTTGTTCATCAAGGCCTGTGCCTTCTTAATGTTGTCTTCCTTTCGTCCCATTCAAACACCTTCTGGTATGTAATCTACACTAATCCTGATTATCTGGCAGAGCCAGCTACACGTTCCACTTCTTCCTTCTTGGAAACCGCGAAACTGTTCATGTCGCCCTTGGCTGCCAGCATTATTTCATTGGCCAGACAAATTTCGATTGGCTTCGTGTTCTTGTAAGATGCATTAATCGCGCCCTTGCAGATATTGCGGAGTGCGATGTCCAGTCTCCGGGATGAACTGATGTCCACGGCCTTGGGGACCGATACACCGCCGTATTTCAACCTTGTCACTTCTTCCCTGGGGGTCGTGTTCTCCAGAGCGTCGATGAATACCTGAATCGGATTCTTCTTTGTCTTGGACTCGATGATTGAAAATGCAGTCATCACGGCGCTGTAGGTCTTGGTTTTCTTGCCAGTGTATTCCTCATTTCTCATCATGTTATTGACAAGCCGCTCGACTATGTTCATCTTGCTCTTTGCGAACGGGCGGTTGGCATGCCTGGCGCCTGTGTGTGGAACCATCACGGGGTCCAGATTGATGTACCTGGCAAGGCCCGCATCGCTGACAACTACCTCGGACATGTCATACTTGTCGAAGAGCTTGAGCTTGTCTGGCGGTATGCCGATAATCTTCTTCGGCTCGGGTTTGGCCGGATCCTTGGGCTTTTCCTCGGTACTGACTTCAGCTTTTGGTGCGGGAGCTGGTTTTTCTTCCTTCTTCTTCGCTTCCGCCGGTGCTTTCGGTTTTTCCTCGGTAGTGACTTCAGCTTTTGGTGCGGGAGCTGGTTTTTCTTCTTTCTTCTTCGCTTCCGCCGGTGCTTTCGGTTTTTCCTCGGCTGCCGGTTCCTGTGTTGGCTCTGGTTTGGCCGGTTTTTCGATGACCTTGACTGGTTCAGGAGTCTTTTTCTGGGTTTCTGGTTTTATTTCGCTCGTTTTATCGTCAGACATATCATCACCTCATCGGTTTCTCCTTCCTGCCCCGGACCATCTCATCCAGTGACACATTGTTCACCTGGATGACCTTGAATCTCACTCCGGGAATATCACCGTACGAACGGCCCATTCTGCCGCCGATTCCTTCCACCAGGACCTCATCGTGTTCATCAATAAAATTGATGGCACCATCGCCCACCGCAAATGCGGTGATCTGACGGCCGTTCTTGATCAGCTGGACTTTGACGCACTTTCTTAGGGCGGAGTTGGGCTGCTTCGCCTCAACATTCACCTTCTCCAGGACTATGCCCCTGGCTTGGGCTGAACCTTCCAGTGGGTCAGCTTTCTCCTTGAGCTTGAGTATCCGCTTCTTGTAGTAGCGGTCGTTCCATCTGAATTGTTGCCTACTATTCTTGAGCTTTCTAGCTGTGAATAATCCTCTTGCCAAGTTTAACACCTGCTCGCTTGTGGAAGCAGGGGATTAAGAAATATTGTATTTATACTTTATTACATGGATGGGTGATGTCCAAGATTACCCCGGAACTATCCTTACAAGGCCCCTTGACGAAAGTATGCTGGCAAAGCGCGTTGGTATGGTGATTATGTCGTCCTTTTTGAGCTCGTAATCGGTATTCATCCCTGCAAATTCCGGAATATCCTCCAGAACATGGACGATTGTGACGCCGCCCTCCTCATTTGATATTTCCGGCACGGGTTTTGGGATCTCCGATTGAATAATTTTCTCGGGTTTCGGAATCGGAACTTCGGTCACCGTGGGTGCGGGGCATTCTTTCACAACCACAACCTCGGCTCCTTTTCTGAATGATTGCAGCGTCTCCACAAGTTGCTCGTAGAGGGCTTTTTCCTTCCTGGCCATGTTATCCGGGGTCTGTGCACCCACCATTTTGTCCAGGGCTGCGAGCGTTATCTTTCTTTCCCTGATATCATAGATTAGCTTGAGGCGCTTTTCGGCCTTGCTCACCTGGTCCCAGAGCATCATGGCGTTGGGGCTGTTCGGGGTCTGCAATGCATCGCAGTGCTCGCTTCTGAGCTTCTGGATGTGTTCCTCCGCACGCTCGTGGAAGTGGGGCGGCAGCTTGGTCAGTACCTTGCTGCGTCTTTCGTTCCTGTAGACATCAGAAATCTCGCCGAAACCGATTTCGTCCCCGGTCATCCGACCTCAATCGCTTTTCATCTATTATAGCTTTTCATCAAGGAGGGGGTTCCCTGAAAGTAATGCAAACCAGTATCTGATTGTTCCAAACTGAATGACACATAACACTCGGTGAACTTTGTCATCCAGTATGCTTAATGTATGTCAGTGGCATGTTAGAGTGTGGGAACCCCCCTACTAAACAAACTATCCTATCTGAATTGTCGTGATTGGGATAGTATGTTTAGTCAGCGAAAGTGCAATAACCCCTTAGCGCAATAGGGGGTCGGTGAAATAATGCAGGTTTGCCCTCTTGATTTCAGGTATGGCAGAGAAACAATGAAAATCGTCTTCGACGAGGAAAGGAGATTGCAGCACATGCTGGATGTGGAGGCCGCACTGGCCGCCGCACATGCAAAGGTGGGCAACATTTCCCAGGAGGATGCGAGAATAATCTCCGAAAAAGCCAGTACCGACTTTGTCAAGCTGGACAGGGTCTGGGAAATTGAGAAGAGCACCAACCACGACATAATGGCCATGGTAAAAGCTCTTACCGAACAATGCGGTCCCTCGGGCGATTTTGTACACCTGGGTGCCACCTCCAACGATATTGTCGACACGGTCATGGCCATGCAGTTCAAGAACGCGCTTGCCATAATCGAGGATGACCTGATACTGCTGCAGAACGCCATTCTGGATCTGGCCGAGAAGCACAGGGACACGGTGATGGTCGGAAGGACCCACGGACAATTCGCCGTCCCACTAACTTTCGGCATGAAGATGGCCGTTTACGCCAGGGAAATCCAGCGCCACATTGAACGCCTGAGGGAAGCCAGACCTAGGATATGCGTGGGGAAGATGAGCGGAGCGGTGGGCACCGGCGCGGCCCTGGGAAAGCATGCTTCCGAGTTGCAGATTGAGATCATGGCAAAGCTCGGCCTGGGCATCGAGGAGGCAAGCCTTCAGCTCGTTGGCCGGGACAGGTACGTGGAATTCGTTTCATTGTTGGCGAACATATCGTCCAGCCTGGAAAAATTCGCAGTCGAGATACGTAACCTCCAGCGGTCCGAGATAGGAGAAGTGGCCGAGGCCTTCGATGCCGAAAAACAGGTGGGAAGTTCCACCATGGCCCACAAGCGCAACCCGATAAAATGTGAGAACGTGTGCAGCCTTTCCAAGATTGTGAGGGGCTTCATCATTCCTACTCACGAGAACGTACCGCTGTGGCATGAAAGAGACCTCACCAATTCCGCCGCAGAACGTTTCATAATTCCCCATGTCAGCATACTGGTGGACGATATGTTGGTCAAGATGAGCCGGGTGTTCGCCGGCCTTGTTGTATATCCCGAAAAGATGCTTGCCAATATCGAAGCATCCAGGGGTCTGATAATGGCAGAATCCGTCATGATGGCCCTGGTGGGCAAGGGAATAGGACGCCAGGAGGCTCACGAGATGATGCGCAAACTCTCGCTCAAGGCAGCGGATGCGGGCGCACATCTCAGAAATCAAATGCTGGCCGATGAAGCCATATCCCAGATATTCACTCCGGATGAGATAGACGCGATAATGGACCCGAAAAGCTATGTGGGCCAGGCAGCCGCAATCGTGGAAAATACGCTGAAGGATTTGCGCTGAAAATGAGGGCTCCCCAAAGCTAAAGCGTTGGGAAATCCTAATCATTGACAACCTGAATGACGTGGAATCCAATTGCTCCCAGAGTCATTCAGGGAGATTTGAAAATGTACCTAACATGGAATATTGGGGGAGTCCTTTTATTAAACTATTTCTCGCCCTATAGGTATGTTTTCAATAAATCTGAAAACGTCCTCATCCGCAGACTTAAAAGTCGCGGTATGTGGGCGAGAACATGTTTAATCACAGTGACGCAAGCGCCTTTTCCACGCGCCCAATCATTGTCTCGCTCTTGATATCGGAGAATATGTTCTTTGCACGTTCCAGGTATTTTTTGGCGGATGTGATATCGCCTTTCTTCACCAGCATTAACCCGCACTCGTAACAGGCATCGGCCAACCTGTACGGCATGCCCAGTTCCTCACGTAGCTTTATTGTTTTTTTGAAGTAATCGTAGGATTTCGTGTAATCCTCTTTCAGCCGGTAGGCGATTGCGAATGACATATAGGCGCCGGACATGCCCAGCCTGTCCTTGGTCTTCCTGAAAATGGCGAGCGAATCCTGGCAGTACTTGATGGACTTCTTGAAATCCCCCAGTTTGGCATAGTCCTCGCCGGCATTGAACATGGCCCAGGCGTTCATCAGAACATAATTTGCATCTTTCGAGACCCGGATGCATTTCTCGTAGTACTTCACGGATTTCTCATAATTTTCCATCCTGGCATACGCAACGCCGATATTGTTCAGGACGGTGGCCACGCTGTTAACGTTCCCGGCCTTCTCGAAGAAATCCAGGCTCTGCTTTGCATACCCGATGCCTTTCTCGTACTCGCCTTTCTCGTCATAGACATTCGCCATGGCCATGTAAACTTGGGCCATTGCCTCGTCATCCCCCAGTTTCTGAGCGCGGTTCAGGGCATCCTCCAGGTAATCCAGCGCCTTTCTGTACTCGCCCTTCCGCCAGTGAGCATTGCCCAGCCCTCTCAGGGATTCGACGATGTCCTTGGGATTATTTAGCTCGGTGGATATGGCCAGGCTCTCCTTCAGGTTCTCGTCGGCAACCTTGTACTCGCCGGTCCTGAGGGCGATTCCCGCAATCGACCTGCATATCTTGGCCTGGGCTTCCCTGTTATCGAGTTCCTTGGCAAGACCCAGAGCATCGTTGTAATTCTTTCGGGCAGATTCCCATTCTCCGGCATTGGAACTTGCAGAGGCCAGGTGCATCATGTCTTCGAGTTTTTTACCCGAATTGCTCTGGTTCTCCACGATGCTGTCCAGGCTCTTCAGTCTCAGAATTTTTCTGTAAAGGTTCTTGGCCTTGTCGGTTCCGAAAAGTCTCACGGCCCCGGAAAGCGCATCCGCAAGCCTCGGCAGATCAGATGCCTGAATATTTTCTGGGTCTATCTTCAGGTCCTTGCATTGCTTCTTGATGATGAACTGGCCCATGTCGCCAAGTTCGGACGTCATTATTTGGTCTAGCTCTTTGGAGAGGGATTTCGGCATATTTACACTCTGCTTGGACCTACTAGGATGTTCTGATAAAAAAGGTTTCGCAACGACGTTGGGTATAGAATGCTACGCGAAGGATGAAGAGACGTTCATCAATTGTCAGGGCAATTCGGCTAACCATTTTTCATTGTTTTATTAATGAATCAAGAAAGAAAAATGGACTCAGCGGGATTCGAACCCGCGGCCTCCGCCATGCGAAAGCGGCGATCTACCGAGCTGATCTATAAGCCCATATAATTTGATACAGCCAATATCATATTGGATATAAACTTTTACTAACAACAGCTCGGTATAAGGCCAATTTTCGAATACCATTTATTCTTTTTTCATCCTTTCGGTCTCGTCCAATTTCTTTTATCCTCCCTCGTATTTCCCCTACCCATGCCCATCTCCCGCACTGGTAACGATTTCGATATCATCCTGGTCACCGCCGAATACTGGGACGACCATCCCTTATCTCCGGTAGGCGTAATAGCCAGGGTGCTGGACGCCAAAGGCTATAATGTCGGCATAATCGAGAAGCCGGTTACGGAAGCGGACTTCACCCGCCTGGGCGAGCCTGAGCTGTTCTTCGGGGTTACGGCCGGCTCAATAGACAGCATGCTGAATAATTATACTCCGCTGAAGCGCCGGAGAGAAGATGACGAGCATGCAAAGGTCAATCCCATGCCGGACCGCGCCATCATCGTTTATTGCAACTCCCTTCGTCGGTATTTCAAGGGCTGCAAGATTGTCATCGGCGGCATCGAGGCGTCGCTTCGCAGGTTCGCGCATTACGATTACTGGGATAACGATCTCAGACGCAGCATCATGTACGATTCCAGGGCTGATGTTCTGGTGTATGGCAGCGGCGAACTCCAGATAATTGAACTGGCTGAGAGGGCGAAGTTCGACAATCCGCTGTCAGGGGTTCTCGGCACATGCGTCATTGCCAGGAAGGTCCCGAACGAATTCAATTTGCTGCCGTCCTTCGGTGAAGTAACGGCCGACAAGAAGAAATTCTGCCAGATGCAGAACATGTTCTCCAACCGTCGCAACCTGGCCCAGGAGTACAATAAAAATTATCTGCTTCAGTATGCTTACCCTGAATATACCACGGAAATCCTGGATTGGATTTATGGCCTGGATTACTCGCGCAAGCTGCACAGGGACTCGCTTCTGAGGATGGCGCGGTTCTCGGTGGTAACCCACAGGGGCTGCATCGGTAATTGCTCGTTTTGCTCTCTCACATTGCACCAGGGCGACAGGATAGTGTCCAGAAGCCGAACGAGCATCATACTAGAAATCGAGAAAATAGCCAAGCATAAAGATTTCAAGGGAACGGTCGACGATTTGGGCGGTCCGTCGGCGAACATGTACGGCATGGACTGTGGAAAATGCGATAGCCAGTGCATCGGATGTCGCAACCTGGACAGAAGCCATTCCCGTCTTCTGGAACTCATGAGGGATGCCAGGAAAGTTCCCGGGGTCAAGAAGATATTCGTCCGCAGCGGCGTGAGATATGACCTGGCCGTGGAAAGTCCCGAGTATGTGAAGGAGTTGTCTGAACACCATATCTCCGGTTGCCTGAAAATAGCGCCCGAGCATTTTTCCCGGAATGTCCTGGAGCTGATGAACAAGCCCAGCGGGAGGTTCGATGAATTTTTGGAGCTCTTCAGCACGCTGAACAGAAAATCCGGCCAGGGTCTCAGGTATTATCTCATGGTGGGGCATCCAGGCGAGGATGCGACAAGCATTGCCAAACTTGTGGCTCGGGCGAAAAAATTGGGCAACGTGGAGAGTTTTCAGCTGTTCACGCCAACGCCAACGACCGTCTCAACATGCATGTACTGGACAGGCCTTGATCCGCGAACCATGGAACCCGTCAGGATAACCTATGATTATCACACGAAGAAAGAGATGAAAGGAAAAATGCTCGATATTCTGAAATGAACGAGATAGACCGTTGCATGCCGTGCTCATGTAATCAAAGTAAATCGAAGTCAATGTTGCTTCGATTGATTAGGCATGCAACTTATTGTGTGAACTTCCAGCTCCGAATCAGCTAGCAATACATTCAAACGGTAACGCCAGTCCCTTTAGGGGCTGGTAGTTTACTCGGTGCAAACATTTTTAGAAGTAAGGCGGTATTGTCCATGAGAATATGTCGCCCGTTTGCACAGCCTGTGGTCAGGAAGTGACTTATGTCCAACAGTACCAGCAATGGTATTGTCATCGCTGCGGAATATATCCGTACCTTCAGCAGGTCGCCGCCCCGTTCCCTCCCCAGATGGCCTACCCGCAACCCATGTTTTTTCAACCGCCATCTCCCACGTACTCACAGCCCTTTGCATATCAGCCATATAGTCCCCCGGCGGTGACGCCCAACCCCCAGTTGGCCAGGGCCAAGATTCACGGGTCGTTCATGATGCGGCAGAGCACGGATGAGTTCATACCCACCTGGTGGGCCTGGATAATCCTCATGTTCCAGGTTATTCTTCCTGTTTTCGCAGTGATTGCGGTGCTCTTTCTGGTGCAGGGCACGAACCTCAACATTTCCGATGTCGGTTTCCTGTTCACAATTATAATGGCTGTATTGCTTGTGAGCATCGCCCTGGCAATTTCCCACGCAGTTTTGGTGCACAAACTCGTGAGAAGGCGGGACGAGCATTTCAGGCGGGATGTCGTTTTGAACGACGGCCTCAACGAGTACCTCGGTGCCGTTGCACTCGACACCAACATAGACCTGAACGTGGAAAGATGGACCATGAATACCATCCGACTCTCGGGATACACCCCCGATAGGTCGCCCATGCTCTGGGCCATGCTGGTCAGTCTGATAGCCATAATATCATTCGTCGGGGCAATATTTCTGCTGTATTCTCAGGTGTTTCTCACAAAGGACATTCATGAACACGATGAAAAGCAGCGCGCGCTGAATTACCATTTTCAGCAGGGAATGGTAAAGGCCGGAAAGATGAAGCAGATATCGCATGACTGGCAGCCGCTTCCGAAGCGCGATATCGCGGCCTATGTCATTATGACGGTACTCACCCTTGGCCTATTTCTCCCTTACTGGTGGTACGTTAACATCGTCGACATGAACACCCACATGAGGAACCAGTGGAAATTCGAGGACATGCTCATCGAGAATCTCAGGACGGAAGGCTGAGTCCATGGCATTTCCGAACATCAAACCGATTCATGTTATCATCGCCTTCGGTTTTGGCGCTCTTTCCACTTTGGTGGCTTCCTGGGCCTCCCTGGCCCTCATGCTGAATACCTTTCCGGTACTGATGCCGCTGCCTTTCCAGAATGACGACCTCGTGGCGGTGCTCATGGCCGTCATAGTCGCACCCTTCGCCGAGGAACTGGCAAAGCCAATCGGCCTATATTTCATGCACTCGGAAGAGAAGCCGAAACTTGAACTGAACGAATGGGCCTTCCTGGGCGCCATGGCCGGTCTGGGCTTTGCAATTGTTGAGAACATTCTTTACGCTTCTTCCGCCATGGCTTATGGCGGCGATGCGGCGCTTATGCTCACCGCTCTCAGATTCCTTCTGCCGCTCCACATGGTGGCGACAGCGATATCCGGATTCGGGTTCGGACTTTGGACGAAAACCGGGAAATCAAAATACTTCGTGGCATGTATTTTTGTCTCGATGCTCCTGCACGGAGCCTACAACCTGGCTGCCACAATGGTGGGGTGAATGAATGGAACTCCCCAAAGGAACTCTGAAAGGTCTGGCAAGGGTCGTTGCCCCGCTATCGTTCTGGATGGCGGCGGGTTGGGCGGCATATCCCACATTGATAAAGAAAATCATGGACGCCGCAGGTGAAACCGTCAACATGAATGAGATAAATCCTTTCTCACTGTTCATGGTAATTGCTTGTATCGTTGCCGGAACCGTATTGGCTGTTTACGGGTTCACCGGCAACGATGCAACGGATGCGGAACTGCTGGCGTTGGCCAAACGGGAAACATTATGTCCGTACTGCGGGAAGAATTTACCCGAAGGCAGCGTGCAGTGTCCCGGTTGCGGTAATAAAATACCGCAATTTTAGTAGGGACGGTTGAGTTATATTCGTTATGAAATTTCAATTTCGAACATTATTTGATACATGACTTCTTCAGTAACTTCATCTACATATGTTAATGTTATTAGGTATGTCCCAGGATTAACGTACGAATGATCTACAAATTCTCCGGCAGCGGCACTTCCATCGCCAAAATCCCATTGACAAATACAGTGGGATATCGTTTGGAAGTAATATGTCGAACTATTACTTGTTACAGATTCCAAAACATCGTCGATATTAATTACCTCAGTAACTCTTTGGGAATTGAATATGAGATTAATCTTTTCGATATATCCGCCAGATTCAATATATAATTTCACTGGATTTGCACCTTTATTTACATTGAAGTAGTAGAATTCAATCCGATAATGACGAGAAATTTCTGTAATGTTCGTGCCATCGGATAATATCGAAGTATAATATTTCAACCAGAGTGTTTGGGATTGAACCATTGGATTGCCACTCTCTCTGAATATTATTGTTGAATTTATTGGTCTATCGTTCTCGAAGATGATTGCCTGAATGTAATTACCTGGTATGCCGCTCATCGATATTGTTATGTTAACATCCACGGACACCAATATTTCGTCATAATTGGGTTTGGGTTGATTGGGATCCGTAGAAATAAATACAATTGTATCATAGATTGATCCAGGTGGTGTCTGAGTTCCAGCAGGGTCTATTCCTACGATATTACCTGCGTTATCCATAACCTGTAAATAGACTATGCGGAGTCCCCAGACTCCTTTTCCAAGGTCAATTATGGGAGAAATCGAAGTCGTGCTGGGATTCGGCCAGGGGAACCATGCTGACCAATCCCCCTCATAATATGTTGACATTATCGGATTATATCCCGCTCTCTTATATCGGTATTGAGAAACACCAGATTGCAAAACATTATCTGTTGCGTAAATATTTAATGTAACAGGATTAGGATATACCAATTCCCCACCGACATACCGCGCGTCATTATTTATCATAATTGAAGCTGTTGGAGCGGTCGTGTCTAAGCTGATGGTATCTGAATAGGTCGTCGAGGTCCAACCAGCATTGTCTTTTATTTGATAGTAAACAGTTTTTGTTCCATCCCCAGATGTGAGTGTCCATGCCTTTGTCGCGGAGGGTGATTCCCAAGCTGTCCATGTACTTCCATCATTGCTGTATTGTACTTGATAAACACCGCATCCCGAGCCATCCGAATAGGTTAACCCTAGAGTCACTGATGTTGAACTAACCCACGCACTCCCACTGTTGATTATTATTGAACCTGTAGGAGCGGTTGTGTCTAGACCGATGGTATCTGAATAGGTCGTCGAGGTCCAACCACCATTGTCTTTTATTTGATAGTAAACAGTTTTTGTTCCATCCCCAGATGTGAGAGTCCATGCCTTTGTCGCGGAGGGTGATTCCCAAGCTGTCCATGTACTTCCATCATTGCTGTATCGTACTTGATAAACACCGCATCCCGAGCCATCCGAATAAGTTAACCCTAGAGTCACTGATGTTGAACTAACCCACGCACTCCCACTGTTAATTATTATTGAACCCGTTGGAACTGTTGTATCTAGACCGATAGTGTCTGAATATGTCGTTGAAGTAATGCCCGCATTGTCTTTTATTTGATAGTAAACGGTTTTTATTCCATCTCCAGATGTTAGGCTCCAGGATTTTGTCGCGGAAGGTGATTCCCAAGCGGTCCATGTACTCCCATCATTGCTGTATCGTACTTGATAAACTCCGGAACCAGAACCATCAGAATAGGTTAAACCTAGAGTCACCGATGTTGAACTTGTCCATGCATTTCCACTGTTGATAACTATTGAGCCTGTTGGAGCCACTGTGTCGATTCTTAATCCACGATATGATGCCCATGAACCCCAATTTCCAGCAATATCCCTAGCGCATACCGTCCAATACCAATACCCATTAGCCATGTTCGATGTAGGGGTGTAAGTACTTGAAGGAGGTGTACCGCTAATCGCCCAATCATAGTCGATACTGGTAAAACCTGAATTGTCGTCCACTACGATTCTATATTGCCATATTCCACTATATGAATCAGTAGAACCACTCCAATCAAAGGTGGGTGTAGCATCAGTTGTTATGGCTCCATTAGCAGGGGAAGAAAGAGACGGTGTTGTGGGCACATTATTATCTATTGTCACGATAACCAGTGCTGTAGATACTTCAATCATATCGTCATCTATCACAGCCCTCAAATAATATATTCCATCTGATAAAGATGTGGTTACCCAGTCTGCAGTTCGTGAATATTGGTCGTTAGTTGTGTCAGAAAAAATGGTCCATGTAGCGCCACTATTCGATGAATATTCAAAGCGGCATCGGAGATATATTGCATCTTCTATATCTGGATCTGAAATTCCATCAACATTCATCGCTATGGTTCCATGATAATAACCGTTTGTGGACGATGACAGTATTGTGAGTGGCGAAAGAGATGGAGCTGGCGGGAGGTCATAATAAATTTTATTTTGATAAATCGCTGCCTTTGCGAAATGTATCATAAAATTATTTCCGGCGTTCGCTGTTTGCCAAGAACCCCAGAAATCTGCAAAGTTATAATCATTATAGTTAAAAATAATGTTCCATATTGGAAGGAATCCGGCATTAAGAGAATCATGGCCATCATTAACACTATCAAAGATGTCATATAAGCTGCCCCAAACGTTTCCTTCAACATTGTCACCAATATTATTGATATTATATATTGTGCCCGGGGTTGCGAGATAATACCATTGCCTTGCTTCAATATTAACCGCGAATCCTTGAGCATAATCAGTATAAAGTAAATCTCCTCTCACAGGACAAACAATGAAATCTGCCCACCCTTCACTCCATGCTAAATCACTATGGAGTACTTGGTCAAACCAATGAGAGCCATGGGCATTTGGCGAAATCCAATCTCCATAAGCACAAAACATAAGATGGTGTCCATATTCATGAATAATCACATCCGGGGATATTGAATCATCAGAGCCAGATCGCCCATCAATATGCATAGTATGATAGAAAAATTGCCACGATTCATGATAATCATAATGAGTAGTTGATATCCCACAACCATAATCTGCACTGTGTCCTGATTTCCATGTTGCAATTACTCTTGGTGGTGTATAACCTGCTGGACCATTGACCATATAATTCCATCCATCCATTAAATATTGAAAAATCCTATAGGCACCATGAGTCGATGTGGTCCAGCCCCCGACATTCAACGTTCCATCTGATATATCCCAAAAAGTACTTGTCACCTGAGAATATTCCGCACCCCATTCACTGTTAACATGAGCAGCTGAATTATCTGGTACAAACTCAACATATATATCCCGAGTCCCCCACTCATCACTATTTGTTAAAAAACCCGATTCAAAATGACCATTTATGTCTACTAATATTGTCGCTAATTTCGAATCACCAAATATGCTATCATCCCAGATATTGGCTTCGAGCCAACGGGCAGGTCGCTGGCCCAATTCAGGATCAGTATAATAGATATCGCCAATTACCTTAAATGTACCAAGTGGTATTGGTTCTATAGGACTTGATGATATCGTTTCAGATGGCACACTAGTGGTGTTACTGTCGAGGAACGGTGAGTTATCTGATATTTGTTCAAACAGGGGATTGTTGTAAATTGATCCAACTGTTTCATTTAGTTGTTCAAGAAGCGGGGTATTGTTATATTCTGACAAATTGTTAAATATTCGAGGAATTTCCATAATAGAACCACGAGTACCATTGTTTGTTTGATTTACACCATTGTCAGGTGGTGTCGTAGGGGTATATGAATAATTAATGATTGATGAAATATTATTTTGAATATTGACCCCGATTTGAGTTGTACAGGGGTGATTGATTGATGATACTGTATGACTATTTTTTGATGCATTATATGTGTAATTAAAAAAAACGCGCATCGTCCAATTACCATTTAGTATAGGTTTGATGGTCCAATTTTGAATGTATGGTTCTTCGCCAATCGTCAAATCTAGGGGTGTTTCTGTATTGTTCGTACTGACTATTCCTTCTGGTAAAATTAAAACAACAGTTCCATTTCCATAAAATGACCCATACCAGTTATAAAAACTTGGGTCTAATGTTAACTTGTAGGTTAGTATCGATGTTGAATTGAGATGAGGTAATGAATCAAAAGATAATATAGGATTAAAGGGCAAGATTCCTGCTGGCGAATTATCAGCTGATTTTAAAATTATAGCCATTGAAGAGAAGATAAGTATAATCACAACCCCGACCACTACAAATATCTTTGATTTTCCTGACATTTTAACCCTCCAACATATTGTATGATTTTAATGTCGTAATCGATTTTATTGCCATGTATGGTGGTGAAGTCTCGGTAATTGGATATTCTCCACCCCCTTGTTTGTATTCCGGAAATGGGTCATTGCTGATGTAAGATGTGTTTTCAGAAACAGAAATGTACATTACTTTATATCGGGCATTGTTTATATTAATGCTTTCGTTTAATAATGGGTGAACGTCTCCATCGTAAGTTGTACCCCATTTGATAGAATAATTATCATTACTCGCCCAGAACACAATAGCGGCAATAGTCCAATTTCCAATTTTTTTAGATTTAAATGTTCCATTAATTTCTATTTCGTCTCCTTTCATGAGACTTCCCCTCCATTTAGGTTGGCTGTCTATCCATTCAAAGCCATCACCATAGATAGGCGGGAAGACTATTTCTGCACGAAGATTTGAGTCATTACTTAAATTGTATTCAGCTGAGAAAGTGAAAGTTACATTTGTGGTTTTATTTAATGGGGGAGGTTCGGATATAGATAATGATGTATTAATGCCGCTTTTTGGTGAATTATTTCCAAAATTACCTGAAAAAAAAGCTACAGTCACGCTGGAAACTATCAACACAATCACAACCACAATCACTGCAAGCGTTCTTGATTTTCCCGACATTTAAACCCTCTAGTATACTATATAATTTTTGTATTATATATTATGTTGTAATTTAGGAGTATATAATTGTTAAAGTGGGACTCATTTTATCGACTTTGTATTATTTCGTCAAACACTCCCACGGGTAACGCGCATTCGAATCGGACATACAATCTTAGCATCCGGATGGGCGTTGCCTGAACGAATGCACGAAAGACGACAAATACCCTCATGTACGTGCTCCCCTTTCCTTCGTTGGCCTCGTTATTACTCGTTTGCTGGCGGGTGAAACCATCAACATGAGCGAGGTCAATCCCTTCTCGCTGTTCATGGTAATCGCCTGCATCATCGCCGGAATCATTTTGGAAATTTACTGTACAAATGCCGAGAACGCTCAGTCCTTTAGAACTGAGATGAATCGGCATGAGCAGTCAATGACTAACAGAATAGAGAAAATTATAAAATTGGCATTGACTGGGGTGCAGCATTCTGCCTGATGCTGCAAACCGGACGCCTGCGCGATGCCCAGTGCGCACTAATGCGGACTTGAAAAGGCATGAAAATAATAAAAAAAATTATTAAGTTCACGTCTATCCGAACAGAGCGCCCAAGCCTGCAGCGGCCTCTTCTTCGGAGACCTTCTCTTCTTCGGGCTCTTCCTTCTTCACGGCTGCGGGTGCTGCTGAGGGTGCGGCGGCTGCAACAGGTGCGGCCATCGCGGTCTTCATCGCTTCTGCGATGTCGACGCCTTCCAGAGATGCGGTTAGTGCTTTCACGCGGGCTGTGTCCGGCTCAACACCGGCTGCCTTCAATATTTTACCTACTGCGTCCTCTGTTATTTCCTTCCCTGCCGAGTGAAGGATCATTGCGCTGTATATATATTCCATTTTTTTACCTCCTTATTGTTTAATTCTGATATTCTCACCCAAAGAGTGCGCCCAGCCCTGCTGCTGCGTCATCTTCTGAAACCTTTGGTTCCTCTTTCGGTTCTTCCTTCTTTTCATCCGCCTTTGCTGCGGGTGCAGCTGCCGCGGCTGCACTGGCTGCCCCTGCAAGCGTTGCTTTCAGTTCATCATCCAGTGCATCCGGCACCAGTGTTGCCAGGGCCATCATCTTTGCATTGGCCATTCCGACCAATCTGTCGATGGTGGTCTTGTTCGCTATTCCGGCGAACAATGCCACCGCCATGGCTTCACTGTAACCCTTGGTTATCAGCGGGCGTATGGTCATGGGCGTGGTGTATCCAATCTTGATGGCAACACCGAATGAGCCGCTTATGGCTCCCAGAAGGTCACCCATGAATTTTACTTCGTCAATGGCCAGGACATCGCTCTTGAACACAAGACCGTTCTCGTAGACGCCTCTGAGGTCCATTCCGACCGTCAGCGGGAAAATTTCCAGCTTGGTAAGCATCTGGGCTACCTTTAACGGAATCGGTTCGCCGGCTTTGACGAGTTGCTTGTCCTTCTTGATTACTACCTTGCCGCTCTCGATTGCCGCGGGTATGCCTGCCTGCTGCAGTTCACCCACAATCGGGCCGGGTTTGAATGATGTCTCGCCGGCCTTGACCCCAATGTCATCGGGAGCTATCTCGCCACCCTTGGCCGGAGAAGCGGTCATTGTCGCTTCCATAATCTTGTTAAGTTTGAATGGATTGTCGGTAGAGCCCACCAGGGCGCACTGGCCGTCGATGTATTGGGACAGGCCGGACAGCCCGTTCTTCTCACCCTCCATTTCCTTGAGTGCCAGTTGTATCAAATTGTTCTTGGCAACTATGAATGAAACCTTGCCCCTGAGGTTGGCGCGCATGGACTGGAACTGAGGTGCCGGGATGCCGTTGACCCTCACGATTGCGATGACCGGACTTGATTGGATGACCTGTTTGAGATCCTTCAAGTACTCTAATTTCCAATTTGCTGGTTCCCTGTCCATGTTATCACATCAGCCTCACTGCCGGGCCCATGGTGGTCTTAACATAGATTGAGGCTATGTTGTTCTCACCCTGCTCCAGTTTTGTAGTCACTCTCTGTACAACCGCACGGATGTTGGTGCTCAGGTCTTCCGGACTCATTTCCTTGGTCCCGACCATGGTGTGGAAAGTCTTCCGGTCCTTGCTCCTCACCTTGATGGTCTTTTTCAGGGAACCAATCATGGCAGAAGGGTCTGAACCCGGCGGTATGGGCTTCGGCATCTTGCCCCTGGGGCCCAGAACCGTTCCCAGCCTCTTACCAATCAATGGCATGAGTGGCGCTTCCGCCACGAAATAATTGTGAGCGCTGACAAGCTTTCTCGCCTTTCGCTTGTCGTCGGCGTATTCCTCGATCTGTTCTGGCATGATAATAATGTCCGCTACCCCCTTTGCCTTGGCAGCTATTTCAGCGCCTCCGAACACTCCTATCTTGATGTCCTTTCCGCGGCCCTTGGGCAGGAGAATTTCTTCCTCTATCCTGTACTTGGGCTGGCTCAAATCCACACCTTTCAGATTTATGGCTAAATCAACAGATTCCTTGAATTTGCGTTCCTTGGAGCCTTCCAGGGCCTGCTTGACCAGGTCTACGATGTCTTCTTTCAACGTCAGTCCTCCTGTAGTTTGCGGGGCAACCCCCTACTACAGTTTGCTACAACCGAGCGCCCCCACTAATCTCAACCCCTTTTTAAGGATTTCGGTGGGGTTCTGATGTTGTGAAACGCTCGTGTTATGGTATCTCTTAATATCTATTATATCTATCCTTCAAAATACATGCTACAGGACAGGAACGGTGTCGAATCGAAAAAGATACAGGAATATGCCAAACTGGCTGGTAAGGATGTTCTCGAGGTCGGATGCGGGAACGGTAGGGTGTCGGTTATGATTGCGCCTTTTGTCAAATCGCTCATCGCCATAGACCCGGACGAAGAGCAATTGAACATTGCCAGGTCCAAAATTCCCCATGTGGATTTCAGGCACGGCTCTGGCGAGGCGCTTGAATTTCCCGCAGAATCATTCGATATTGTGACATTCACTTTCTCTCTCCATCATCAGGACACGGCAAGATCCGTCGCAGAGGCCCACAGGGTTCTGAGGCCTTTCGGGTTGCTTCTTGCAATTGAACCCTCGGTTGAGGGGGAGGTGCACCGATTTTTCAGGGCTTTCAGGAATGAGGACCGCCAGATAGCCGCAGTCATCGAAGCGCTGAAAAGCAGCAAATTTGAATGCTGCAGGTCGGAAACATTCGGCGTTGATTGGTCCTTTCACGATGTGGCAGAACTTCATTCTTATTTTTTTGACCACTTCAAAAAAGGAACGGATTCGGAACTCGTCACGGTGCTGAACGGCCTGCTCGGAGATAAGGTCGAAAACCGCCCCATCGAACTGACTGAAATGGTGCACATAACCTCCCTTGTCAAGATATAACGATTTTATATCTATAATATATATCAATGCGCATGAGGCAGACCCCGAAGCTCACCGTGGACGGCATAGCTATCTTCGAAGGAAAGTTAGTTTTGATAAAAAGGAAAAATCCCCCTTTCCGGGGCCGGTACGCTCTCCCGGGCGGTTGGGTGGAGGTGGGCGAGACCGTGGAGACTGCGGCCATGCGGGAGTTCCTGGAGGAGACAGGGCTCGGGACCCGGATAAAGAAGCTCTTTGGCGTTTATTCTGATCCGTCCCGCGACCCGCGTGGCCACACAGCCAGTGTTGTTTTCGAGTTGGAAATCATCGGCGGAAAACTTCAGGGCGGCGATGATGCCGCTGAAGCCGTGTTATTCGAACTGGATGCAATTCCCGAACTGGCTTTCGACCACGGGAAGATTGTTTCTGATTGGTTGGCAGCCAAAGGCTTTTGACAGCATATTTTTATAATAGGAATTATGAGTATAATTGTAAGTGTATGACGATTGTAGATTTAGGGATTGTAGATTGTAGATTTACGACGGACGACATTCTGCTAGCAAATATCTAAAATCTAAGATCTAAAATCTAAAATACGGTTGGGCATTCTGCCAGCACAAATCTAAAATCTAAGTTCTAAAATCTAAAATACGGATGGGCATTCTGCCAGCACAAATCTAAAATCTAAGATCTAAAATCGACAATTTCAGAATACTGAACTCTTACGTATAATCAATATCTCATCAACACCGACAATCTTAATATCCACCTTCTCAATGAACGAGCAATGGTTGAAAGGAAAAAAGTGCTGATGCTCCTTAGCAATCCGTTCCGCCCTGATCCCAGGGTGCACAGGGAAGCACTCAGCCTGGTGAAGGCCGGATACCATGTAACCATCATCTGCTGGGACCGGGGGCTGTCCCTTCCGCGGGAAAAAGTTATCGACGGAATCAAAATAATCCGCGTTGGGCCTGCATCCGACTGGGGCAATGCCAGGAACATGGTGAAGAACCTTCCGAAATTCTGGAAGAATCTCCGGCGGACGGCGGACGGTCTGGATTATGGTATAGTTCATGCCCACGACTTGGACACGCTCTCGCCCGGCCTGAAGCTGGCATCCCGTAAGAAAATCCCCATAATCTATGACGGCCATGAGATTTATCATGAAATGGCTGGGGAGAATCTCTCTCCGTTCCTGGTGAAATTTGTTGCCTGGTACGAGAGAAGGATGATGCGGAAACCGGATATTGTCCTCACTGTGAACGAGCCAATTGCGAAACTCTTCAGGGGATACGGCGCGAAGGATGTCAGGGAAATAATGAACTGCCAGTCCGATGCAGGCGTTGACCCGTCCAGGGTTGACGAACTGAGAAAGGTCATGTCCCCCGGGGGAAAGGGCACCGCACTGTACATCGGAGTACTGGAACCCAATCGGCTGCTTCTGGAACTTGCAAAGGCCCACTCTGCCGGGGAGGAAGATTTCATCCTTGTCCTTGGCGGTTTTGGCTCCTTGGAAGGGCAGTTGAAAACCATTGCCGATAAGAGCAATGGCAGGGTCGCATTCATCGGAAAGGTCCATCCCAAGGACGTTCCCGCATACACCCGGGCAGCGAATGTTTTGCTGGCGACATATGACCCCAAGCTCAGGAACAACCGCATTGGCGCCCCCAACAAGCTTTTCGAATCCATGATTGCCTCCAGGCCCATCATTGTCTCGAAGGGGACCTATGCCGCCGATGTTGCTGAAAAGACTGGCTGCGGTTTGCCGTCCGAATATACATCGGATTCGGTGTTATCTGCCGTTTCTCGTTTGCTTTCGGACAGTGAATTATACAAAAAATGTGCTGAATCCGGCCGAAAGGCCTACGAGGAAAAGTACAACTGGGCAGTGATGGAAGCCCGATTGCTGGAAGCATATTCCAAATTGCTGAATTGACCAGATTAGTATTATTTACATCAAGGCCTTGCGGGTAACATGCGCAAGAACCGTTTCGAGAAGGCCAAGAACCGGCGCCTGAATATAGCCAGGGAGCGCATAGCCCTGCTCCTCGGGATGGCAGAAAAACGTGCGCTGTCCGGGGAGATGGAACTCGCCGACAGATACGCACAGCTCGCCAGGAAAATTGGTATGCGGTACAACCTGCCCATGCCTCCGGGGTTCAACCTGCGGTTCTGCAGGAAGTGCCACCGGTATCTGGTCTCTGGCAAAAACTCCCGCACAAGGACCATAGGCGGAAGGCTCAGCCGCAAGTGCCTTGAATGCGGTTCGATTTACAGGATGCCGTTAAAGGAAAGGAGAAAACGAGATGGACAAATCATTGAAGGATAAGAAAATAATCGCCTCAAAGCTGGAAGCCACGGTACGGATGGGAAAGTCCGGCGTCACCGTCGCCCTGGTGGAGGAGATTAAGGCCCAGATAAAGAACAAGGGTATGGTCAAAGTCAAGTTGCTTGGCACCAGGAGAGAGGAAACAAAGCAGATCGCGGCCGAACTCGCCGAGCGCTGCAATGCCGAATTGGTGGATGTCAGGGGGAACACTGTCAGCCTTTTCAAGAAGGACGGATAGGAATGCTGGAAGTGAGAAATCCCGCCACCCTGGACATAATTCGGACGCTTGATATTTCAGACAGTTCTGCAATTGAACTTGCAACAGATAATTCTTTGACTGCTTTTGCCTCATGGGGGAAGACCGAATGGAACATGCGGCAGAACATTCTTTCCGATTCTCACTTACACCGATATTGATGATGCAGTAGCCAGGGCCAACACCACCGATTACGGCCTGGGCGGTTCCGTATGGACCGAGGATGCGGAAAGGGGCATGGGGATTGCTGCACGCCTGGAGTGCGGGACCGCCTGGGTCAACGCCCACATGCTGGTGGAGCATGCCGTGCCCTTCGGCGGGGTGAAGGCCAGCGAAATGGGAAGGGAATTGGGACGACACGGCCTTGAGGAATACCTCCAGTGCAAGACAATGTATCTGAGGAGATAAATCATACAACTAGCGCACCACATTATACCGCTACAAATTATGAAAATAAAATAGGGATGAATTTAATATAACATAATAATAATACTGAAAAGTAGGGGTAATTAAAATGCAGATACTTGTCGTGGATGACTATAAGAAATCCAGGGATCAATTGAAAACAATACTGAGGAAAGCCGGATATGATGTAATTACAGCTAAGGACGGAATAGATGCTTTTCATAAATACAGGGAAAACAAAATAGAGATCGCTTTCATAGACTGGACAATGCCCCGGATGGACGGTCTGGACCTGTGTTACCGAATAAGGGATTACAACCTCAAGACCGGCCAGGTTTCCTATCTGGTGCTTGTCACATCCAAGTCAACTAAACGCAACATGGTGGACGGCCTGGATGCCGGTGCCGACGATTTCGTTCTGAAACCGTACTCCGAAGATATAGTCCTGTCCAGGGTGGAGGTGGCGAAGAGAGTTCTCGAAACAAAATACAATAAATTGCCGAAATCTCCCACCCCGCTGAAGGCCAGGGTCATCGAGCCTATTGCAATACTGAATCGAGAGCATGTCCTTATTCACAAGATTACGGGTATTCTTGAAGTTATTTCCAACATGCTCGGCGGAGGCGTGCCGATTCCGAAAAAACTTCTCAAATGGGCCACTTCTTCCGCTTTCATGCTGAACTGGCAGCTTCACGAGGAAAAGGAGCTGTTTTACATAGACACATTCATCTACCGGGCCCAGGAGGTACACGGAAAAACAGCCCAGCTGTACTCCCGTTCCTCGCTCACCCTCATCTTGGAGGAACATGACCTCATCAAAAAACTGCTTCTGGATATGCAGGTTGCGACCAGGTTTTACGATCTCAACGACAGAAAATCTGTTCTCAAGCTGAGCAACATCATTGCCAGGTATCTTCCCCTGGTGCGGTTCCATTCCGCCAGGGAGGAGGATGTGTTCCTCCCGTTCACCCAGCGCTATTTCACTGACGAGGATATTGTCAGAATGCTTGCTGACTACAAAAGGATAGACCGTGAGGTTGGCCCGGAGAACCTTAACAAGAGGCTCAAAGAGATAGAGCAGCTGGAAAAGATTCTGAAGATAAAGGAAAAGGCCGTCTGAGCTTTTCGTCGGTTTGGGACGGTGGGATACTGAACGAACTGAAGAGACTCCACGCAGAAATCGCCCCCCGGATAGAATCCCGATTGGGGGAATTCAGGGCGGTCTGGGAATCTGGCACCGATGAATCCGTTTTCAGGGAACTGGTGTTCTGCCTTTTCACCCCCCAATCGAAAGCAAAGTCATGCTGGGCGGCTGTGGAGAGAATTTGCGATTGTGATTCACTCATCAATGGTTCTGCTGTAGAGATTACCAGGGAGCTGAAAGGCGTCCGATTCCATCATACGAAGGCCGCGAGGGTCGTGGAGGCCAGAAAATACATCAATGGCTTCAAGGCAAGATTGGCGGGGTTCAGCAGCCCCGAAGAGGCCCGGGAATGGCTCGTCCGAAATATCAACGGTATGAGCTACAAGGAGGCCAGCCATTTTCTCCGAAACATCGGCATGGGCAGAGAACTTGCCATACTCGACCGACATATTCTGAGGAATCTGGCCCGTCTCGGTGTGATACCCGAAGTGCCAAAGTCTCTCTCTCCGAAGAAATACCTTGAAATAGAAGCCAGGATGATTGTTTTCTCAGAAAAGATAGGCATTCCCATGGACCACCTGGACATGCTTCTCTGGTACAGGGAGGCGGGGGAGATATTCAAGTAGGATATTAGCAAAAACATTTGATAAACAGCATGCCCCGCCTGTGAGGGCGGGGTCTTGTGAACATTTTATGAGCAATTGAGCGATTCCGTCTCATCCTTTGAAAGCCTCGCCTGTAAGGGCGGGGATGTGTTTAAATCGGCATGTAACCCGGCTCCAGAGCTACGGCATCCAGCCAACCGCTCATAACACCTCCCCGTTCCAAATGTCCAGGGGATTTTGGATACCGATAAAAAAATTCAGGCACAAGTCTTTAATACTAACTTGTATTCCTTCTCACATTGTAATCATTACAATCAGAGGGGAACATGGATAAATACGTAGATATACTGAAGAAACACGGCATAAAAGTCACGCCCCAGCGCCTGGAGATACTTCGTTTCCTGGACACGCATCACACTCACCCTTCGGCGGATGAGATTTACATGGAACTGAAGAAGAAACACCCGTCGCTGTCCAAGACAACGATCTACAACACAATCCAGTCCCTGAAGGATTGCGGTCTTCTGGTCACTCTGCTCATTTCCCCTAACGAATCACGCTTCGATAGTCTTATAAATCCCCATCACCATTTACTGTGCAGCGAGTGCGGGAAAATACTTGACATAAACGTTGAGTGCCCGTATTCCAGAAAGGTACTCGCTGGGGGACACAGGATCGATGAGGTTCACGGTTATTTCAAAGGCGTTTGCGAGAAATGTTTGATGAAAGGAGGTAAATGATATGGACAAGTGGAAATGCACTGTATGCGGGTACATCTACAATCCAACGGACGGCGACCCCGACAGCGGTATAGAACCGGGAACGGCATTCGAGGATCTGCCGGACGATTGGCGCTGCCCTCTCTGCGGTGCCATGAAGAAATACTTCGAGAAGGTGAAGTGATGATGCAAATAAATCATTTAGGAAGGATGAAGGAGGAATGAAAAATGCCACCGAAAGTTGATAAAAACAAATGTGCTGGCCATGGAGACTGTTATGACGTATGTCCGTCAGATCCCAAGGTCTTCGAGATACAGAACGGAAAGGCCGAGGTTGTTAACCCGGACGCTTGCATTGAATGCGGAGCATGCGAGGCAGCATGCCCTGTACAGGCTATAAAGATGGAGTGATAGTATGAATAGCTTGAAAGGAAGTCAGACAGAGAAGAATCTGCTCATCGCCTTCGCCGGGGAATCCCAGGCGCGGAACCGTTACACCTACTTCGCGAGTCAAGCGAAGAAGGAAGGCCTCATCCAGATATTCAATGCGTTCGAGGAAACAGCCAGTCACGAGAAGGAGCATGCCAAGCGAATATTCAAGTTCCTTGAGGGCGGGGATGTGGAAATAACCGCTGCATATCCTGCTGGAAAGATTGGCACAACCGCCGAGAACCTGAAGGCCTCTGCCGCCGGTGAAAACCACGAATGGACTGCAATGTACCAGAATTTCGCGGACATCGCGGACAAGGAAGGTTACATGGAAGTGGCCGTCGTCCTGAGGAACATAGCCATGGCCGAGAAGTTCCATGAAACAAGATTCCTGGGCTTCCTGAAGAACATCGAGGAAGGCAAGGTCTTCAAGAAGGACAAGCCCGTGAAATGGAAGTGCAACAATTGCGGCATGGTCCATGAGGGACCCGAACCGCCGGAGAAATGCCCGGCCTGCGCCCACCCGAAGGACTACTTCGAGGTGTTGGCCGAGAACTGGTAGGTGCTGAACATGATGAAATACGTGTGCAATGTTTGCGGATATGTGTACGACCCGGCTGCCGGCGATCCGGATAGCGGGGTGGCGCCCGGCACCAAGTGGGAGGATGTTCCGGCCGACTGGGTATGCCCTGTCTGCGGTGTCGGCAAGAACGATTTCGCTCCGGAGGGGTGAGTATGCCGGCCATGGAGATAAAGCCAGGAATACACTGGGTCGGTGCGATGGACTGGGACCGAAGGCTCTTCGACGAGCTCATCCCGCTGCCGGACGGAACCACTTACAACTCATATCTTGTCAGGGGAAATGACAAAATCGCGCTCATCGATACTGTAGACCCGATGAAGGAAAAGACGTTACTGGACAATCTGCACGAGACGGGTGTGGAGAAGATAGATTACCTCATCACCCACCACGCCGAGCAGGACCATTCCGGAACAATCCCAAGGATACTGGAGCTTTATCCCATGGTCAAGGTCGTCTGCACGCCGAAGTGCAAGGACCAGATCAAGATATTGTTGCATGTATCGGACGACAGAATAATCACAGTGGCGGACGGCGAGACACTGGACCTGGGCGGCAGGACATTGGAGTTCATACACGCCCAGTGGGTGCACTGGCCCGAGACCATGCTGACTTACCTGCGTGAGGATAAAATCCTGTTCTCCTGCGACTTCCTCGGCTCCCATCTGACCCAGAGCGATCTGTATGCCACGGATGAGGCGAAAGTCCTTCGCTCCGCCAAGCGCTACTACGCCGAGATAATGATGCCGTTCCGTTCCCACATCGTAAAGCACCTGGAGCGGCTGGCGAAGTACGACATCCAGATGGTGTGCCCGAGCCACGGCCCAATTTACCCCAAACCTTCTTTCATCATAGACGCTTACAAAGATTGGACCTCTGAAAAACCGAAGAAAGAGGTAGTCCTCGCGTATGTCTCGATGCACGGTAGTACGCAAATGATGGCAGACCGACTCGTCGATGCCCTGATGAAGCGCGGGATACCTGTCAAGCCCTTCAATCTGAGCCGCACCGACATCGGCGAGCTGGCCATGGACCTCGTGGATGCATCGACCATAGTCATAGGCACGCCGACCGTGCTGGGCGGCGCCCATCCGTTGGCGGTATACGCAGCCTATCTGGCGAACGCCCTGAGGCCGAAGGCCAGATTCGTCTCGATAATCGGCTCCTATGGATGGGGCGGAAAGACAGTCGAGCAGCTTGCCGGGATGATTGGAAACCTGAAGGTAGAGGTTATCGAGCCAGTCCTGATAAAAGGAATGCCGACCGAAGAGGATTACAGCAAGATCGACGCTCTGGCCGATGCCATCGCGAAGAAGCATGCGGATGCTGGGATTGAATGAATGGAGTATGGAAAGATGATATTTGCGAATATGAAAAAGGAGGGAAATGAATGACGAAAATCAATGAGATATACAAATGTGATATATGCGGCAATATCGTGGAAGTGCTGCATGACGGAGCTGGTGAGCTAGTTTGCTGCGGCGAGGCAATGAGATTGTTGAAAGAGAACACAGTTGATGCGGCACTGGAAAAACATGTGCCTGTGATAGAGCGAGATGGTGATCTAGTAACCATCAAGGTCGGCTCGGTCGCGCACCCAATGGAAGAGAAACATTATATCGAGTGGATCGAACTTATAGGCGATACAAGGAGGCACAGAATGTTCCTGAAACCAGGCGATAAGCCAGAGGCAACTTTCCTGTGCAGGGCAGAGAAGCTCTCAGCCAAGGAACACTGCAATTTGCACGGACTGTGGAAAAAATAAGGAGGTAGAATCATGATAAACAAGAAGGTCGAGAAGGCCATCAATGTTCAGATAAATGCGGAACTGTATTCATCCTACCTGTACCTATCCATGGCATCGGACATGGAAGGTAAATCACTGCAGGGCTTCGCCCACTGGATGAAGTCCCAAGCGCAAGAAGAACTATTTCACGCTATGAAGATGTACGATTATGTTGCGGAACGAGGCGGCAGGGTCACATTGAAAGCCATAGAAGGCCCCCAGATCGCATGGAAAACGCCGCTGGCCATGGCGGAACACGTGTACAAGCACGAGCAGCTTGTTACCTCGTTAATCAACGCCATCATGGATCTGGCCATCAAGGAGAAAGACCATGCGACCGTCAACTTCCTGCAATGGTTCGTCAAGGAACAGGTGGAGGAAGAATCGTCTGCTGACGACATAGTCCAGAAGCTCAAATTGATAGGCGGCAAGGGCGACGGCCTCTTCATGATAGATAAGGAACTGGCAACCCGGATACCGCTGTTCACATTCCCGTTATCGGGCGCCCAGGCATAAGGTGATATCATGGACCTAGAAGGATTATCACTGGAGGAACTGTTCTACACTGCCATCAAGGCCGAGATGGACAGCAAGGAAGCATATTCCATCATGGCAGGAATAACCAGAAACGCATTTCTCAAGGACCGTTTCCGGTTCCTGGCAGGGGAGGAGGAAAAACATCGTTCATTCCTCACCCAGCAATATGAAGTGCAGTTCCCAAGTAAAGCGTTGGAACTACCTGCGGTGAGCCATGTCCCGTTGCCCGAGATAGATGTGAAGAACGGCCATTTATCAATCTCGGACCTTCTTCAGCAGGCAATGAACGCCGAGAGAGCGGCCTGCGACTTCTATCAGAGTTTCGCCAAATTTGTCAAATCGGACAAGGCGCTGGCAACGACCCTGGGATACTTCGCGAGAATGGAGGAAAGCCACTATCAGATGCTGAAGCAGGAGTTGGAGGCTGAAGAGGAATTCGAAACGTTTGACAACTTCAACCCAGGCATGCATCTGGGTCCGTGATCCCCGGCATTGGATGAAGGAGGTATGGGATTGGATGTGATGGACGCGATTGAGAACCGCCGCTCCTACCGGGCGCTGGCTCCCGTGGAAATAACAGATGAGATGGTGAGCAAAATGGCCCGCGCCACTTCCCTTGCACCATCATGTTTCAACAAACAGCCATGGCGTCTGATTTTCATACGTTCAAGGGAGATGCTGGCCAGAATGCACGGCGCGCTGTCCGATGGCAATGAGTGGGCCAGGGACGGCTCGATGCTCATCGTCGTCATATCCAAGAATAAGCTGGATTGTGTCATCCGCGAACGGGAGTACTATCTATTCGACACCGGTATGGCCATAGGCCAGTTGATGCTCATGGCCGTCGAGATGGGCCTGGTCACCCATGCAATGGCCGGTTTCAGCCCCGGGAAGACAAGGGAGATTCTCGGAATACCGGAGGACATGGACGTCGTCACCGTCATAGCCGTCGGAAAACGGTCCGCGGAGAAGACCGCCAACATCTCCGACGATGACTGGGCCGTCGAGGACATCAGGCCGGCAAGGTTTGAATTTCCGGAATACGCATACCAGGAAAGATATTCATAATCATATTATATACAGGACGTGAGAACATGAAATATGAACATATAGGCGGAATCAACAAGGGCAAGGTCATGCTGTTCGCGCTCAGTACCTGCGTGTGGTGCAAGCGGACGAAGCAATTGCTGAACACTCTCGGCGTGGAATACGATTACATATTCGTCGACCAATTGCAGAGCGCGGAAAAGCAGGAGACCATGGGTGAGTTGGAGAAGTGGAACCCCCGCTGCTCCTTCCCGACGCTGGTAATCAACGATGATAAATGCATAGTCGGATTCAAGGAGGACGAGATAAGGGCGGTGCTGGGTTAGAGAACCTGGACGGGATGATGGCATGATCGAAATAACAAAGGAGAATATCGATAAATTATTCGCAAAACTGGATTCGGATACCAGGAAGTCCAGCTACTTCCTGAACCCGGACAGCGATTTCACCAGGGAATTGGTGGAGGGGCTCATAGCCAACGAGAGCCGCTACGGCTATCAGGCATGCCCCTGCCGTCTTGCCGCGGGAGATCGGAATGAAGATATTGACATAATCTGCCCCTGTGATTACCGCGATGCGGACCTGGATGATTTCGGGGCCTGCTACTGCGCGCTTTACGTTTCAAAGGACATCGCCGAGGGCAAGACCACCGCCCAGCCATTGCCAGATCGCAGGCCGGTTAAGAGGGAGGAGCGGCCACAGTTCCGGGAAAAGAAGGTCGGCAAGGGCTATTCGGAGCTCTCCCACCCGGTGTGGAGATGCCGGGTCTGCGGCTACCTGGCTGCGAGGGACGAGCCGCCGGGTGTGTGTCCCATATGCAAGGCCACAAAAGACAGATTTGACAGGTTCATGTAGGTGATTTCATGCAAAAGTTGATAGTAGATGTCAGGACAAGAGAGGAGTTCGTCAAGGAACACATCAAGGGTGCCATATGCATCCCGCATTACGACCTGAAATATTACCTTGATTTCCTTGCCGAAAAGAATATTATTCTCTATTGCAACACCGAGCGCCGTTCGGTCATTGCCCGGGACAGGCTGGCAGAGTTCGGTCTGGACTCCAAGACCCTGACCCTGGAAGAAATGGACGGGTACGAGTGGGTTGAGGGCACCATAGTCTGTGCCCATAATTACGTCCATCTGAAGCCCGGCCATGAAGAGAAATTCATGGAGAAGGCCATGTTGCTGTGCAGGGCAACGGAACACATGGAAGGATTCCTCGGCTCCAAGGCCCTGAAGATTTCCGGTATTTCCGGCATCGGCAGTTACATGGAAACAGACCTGACAGAACTGGAAATCAGGCCTATCAAGATGATACTTGTCACATACTGGGAATCCAAGGATGCGCACGAGCGTTCCCACAGGGACCCCGTGTTCAAGGGGATATTCGACACGCTGGGCGAACATCTCGTACAGATGCCGGTGGAGGAATTTTACGAGGTCCTGAAATAGGGTGGTGATTGCTTGACAGATGGTTTCGACATACGTCTTGTGGATGCCTGGCCTGCCGACCAGATAGTTGAGTTATACAGGGCCGGCGGTTGGTGGCTGGACACTTACTCGTCTGAGGGATTGGACGCCCTTATCTGCGGGAGTTTCGCATTCGCAGTTGCAATCGACAGTTCAACAGGCCGGGCCGTGGGCATGGGCCGAGCCATATCCGATGGTGTTTCCGATGCCTGGCTCCAGGACATTGTCGTGCTTAATGAATTCCGCGGCCGCGATTTGGGCCGAGCCATAATCGAAACTCTGCTGGAGCATTGCAAATCACGCGGTCTGGTCTGGGTGGGTCTTGTTGCCGAGCCGGGTACCAGGAAATTCTACGAACCCATGGGCTTCGAGGCGCTTCCGGGCGAGCCAATGGTTTTCAGGAGTGATTAACATATTCGGCATCAATGACTTCCAGCCTCTGAAAATGGAGCACAGGCCCCTGTTCGACGCTCACTATGCGAAATACCCGCCCAGGCACAGCGAGAATCTATTCACGACGTTGATAAGCTGGAGCCACTTCGTTCAATCCTATTTTCTGTTTCATGAAGGTTGCCTCATGATAATGACCAAGCCCGATGCCCAGCCGAGGTTCCGGCCTCCGTCGGGGCCGTGCAATCCAGAGCTTGTGAAACGTCTAGTGGAACTATCGGAAGAATTCGGCACAGAGTATGTTCTGGTCTTGATAGACAATGATGACAGAGAGTGGCTGGGAGGCATATTTCCCGGCGCGAGTTTCGTCAAACATCCAGATTATTTTGATTACATTTACAAAGCGTCTGACTTGGCCAAACTGGAAGGTAAAAATTACCTGAAGATTCGGAACAAGCTCAACAAGTTCAAACGCCAGCAGGCCTACGAAGTGGAACCGTTGTGCAAGCAGAACATAGAGGAAATAAGGGAGTTTCTGCAGTGCTGGTGCCTGTGGAAGGACTGCGAATCCGACCCCCTTCTCGATAACGAACGTACTGCCATCATGTACACCGTTGAGCATTGCTTCGAGCTTGACCTCTGCGGTCTGGCTATCCGTATCAACGGCGAGATACAGGCCGTCACCATGTTCGAGTCCGTCTGCCCTGATTCGGCCGTGATTCATTTCGAGAAGGCCATGTCAAGCTTCGAGGGCCTCTATCAGGCGATAAACAACGAGAGCGCGAAGCTCCTTGCCCAGGAACACATATACATAAACCGTCAATCCGACCTGGGCATCGAGGGACTGAGGACCGCCAAGCAGCGCTATCATCCCACAATGATGCTGGAAGTCCAGCACATGCTCCTTCGTTCAGGGGATATCGGGCCGGTGGGGCACGAGCATTATTGACCTCAGTAAAGATCCCTTTTGCAGGTTGCGCACACCGTTTTCGTCGGTTTGCTGCATTTACTGCACTTGGCTGCCATGAACTTCTCCTCCACGGGCGCGGCGCAGCACTGGGAAACAGCATTAACCATGTGGCCGCAGTACTTGCAGGGGTGTTGTTTCACTTTCTTTCCCACCACTATTTTGTTATACAGGTACAGAACAGCATACAGCACCAGCAGTATGATTCCCAGAATAATGAGGTAGGTGCACACCATGTCTCCGCCCTCCTCGTCTATCTGGAGGGGCATCAGCCTCAGAACAAGCGTGAGTCCTTCACCCATGGGGCAGATAATGCCACCGGATACTAAATATCTTTGCGCTCATAGTAAGTGGTCAACCTTCAAACGTTATTATTCAGCAATAACAGATATGATTATATGACTGACAGTTGTAATTAACTCCTGTATCAGTTATATCAAAATATCATAATTTATTGTTAGTGCGATTTGTAGCAATAGAAGAGAACTTGGGGATGCGGACCACTTACCGTTGTAAGAGGCTTCACATCAGTGACCTCTTACTGCATAAATGCCGAGAACGCTCAGTCCTTTAGGGCTGAGATGAATCGGCATAAGCAGTAATAACGTGGTAGACCGCCATGCGCCGTGCAGATATTTGCACATGAAATCAAAGCTAATCGGCTTTGATAAATCAGGTGCATGGCCCCCTGGGTAAACTTCCAGCCCTGGCAACAAACGCCAGCCACTTTAGGGGCTGGTAGTTTACTTCTAGTATGAAAAGTTTATATTACACTGCACAATACTCTCGCACCAAGTCCGAGGTGAAAGTATATGGCATCAAAAAAGGCAAACAACATCACGTTCCTGGTTCTGACGATTGTACTTGTGCTCGTGGTAGTATTTGGCTCCATTTTCTTCTTCGAGGAGCCGATAGTCAAGCACGAGGAGAAGCGGGAGATGATGGACACGTATGTGGCGGTGACAGTGTACGGGAATGATGCTGAGAAGGCACAGGCAGCGATAGACGCGGCCTTCGACCGTATTGCCGAGATAGAGATGATTGCCTCGACCTGGAACGATAGCGCGGAGGCGTACAAGCTCAACATTGACGGCTACGTGGATGATCCGTCGCCAGAGCTGGTGGACATTATGGAGCGTGCGAAGTATTATTATGAGATTTCGAACCACACCTTCGACATCACGATCCAGCCGTTGCTGGACCTCTGGACCTACCAACCTGACGTAGCCAAGCAGTTCTGGGAACTGGATTACGTGAATCAGTCCGCAGCCATAAACGACACCATGCCGCTGATCGGGTGTGACAAGATTGTCATCTCACCAAGTCGCATTTACTTCACGATGCTTGGCATGAAGATAACCCTGGGCGGAATAGCAAAGGGATACGCCGTCGACGAGGCGCTGGTGGTACTGGAAGAGATGGGCTTCGATAACGGCCTCATCAACGCGGGTGGCGACATATCGACCCTCGGCTCAAAACCCTCCTCCTCGTGGATCGTGGCCATGGAGAATCCCGAAGATACAACTCAATTCATCGCCAAGTTTGGGGTTGAAGACAAGGCAGTTGCCACATCCGGCAACTACGTCAGATTCTACAACGAGAGCGCAAAAATCGGCCACATCATGGATCCGAGGACCGGTTTCTCATCCAACATGTGCTGGAGCGTTACCATAATCACCGATAACTGCACCCATGCCGATGCCCTGGCGACAGCGGTTTTTGTACTCGGGCCACAGCACGGGATGCAACTGATAGAATCCCTACCATGCGTGGAGGGTTTGATAATAGACTCGAGCGGCAACATTCACGAATCATCCGGCCTTGAGGATTACAAATACTGAGGGATATCGATATGGGTACAGGATTGTTCGGAAAGAATTCTGGCGGCATCAAAGTGCCGCATCGCAAAATGTCCGACAAGAAGATGATAGAGGGAGCGTCCCTGCCCAAGGTGGTCACAGTGCCCATGGGCCAGCATCTCGGGGCTCCCGCAAAGCCGCTGGTAAAGAAAGGGGACGTGGTCAAGACAGGCCAGCTGATCGCTGAGCCGGGCGGTTTCATATCCGCCAACATTCACGCCCCAATATCTGGCACGGTCAAGAAGCTGGTAATCATGCTGAACGTTGTGACCTCGAAACCTATGGAGGCCATTGTGATTGAGTCGGATGGCAGGGATGAATGGTCCCTCATGCCGAAGATGGATGACTGGCGGTCCCGCCCCAAGGAGGAGGTGCTGCAGCGCATCAAGGGCGCTGGCATAGTGGGCCTCGGAGGTGCCACATTCCCGACCCATGTGAAACTCAGCCCGCCCCCCGGAAAGAAAATTGACACAATCATTATCAACGGCTGCGAGTGCGAGCCGTACATCACTTCGGACCACCGCGTCATGATGGAATATGGGGAAAAGGTGATCAAGGCCATACCTATCCTGCAGTGGCTCCTTGATTGCAATAATGTATTCTTCGCCATAGAAAAGAACAAACCGGATGCCATCCAGCACATAACTGACTTGATAGCCAAGCACGGTGTCAAGGGCGTACGGGTGGCCAGCATGAAGACCAAGTACCCCATGGGGGCAGAGAAGACGCTGACCAAGAGCCTGCTGGGGCGCGAGGTGCCGATGGGCAGCCTGCCACTGGATGTGGGAGTCGTGGTGCAGAATGTGAGCACCGTCATCGCTATCCACGACGCAATATACGATGGAAAGGCACTGGTGGAAAGGGTGGTAACGGTCACAGGCAATGTGAAAGTGCCAAAGAATTTGATGGCACGATTCGGAACTCCGGCCGTCGAATTGGTGGAGTCGTGCGGTGGTGTCGTGGGCGATGCGGACGAAATCATATTTGGGGGGCCGATGATGGGAATCAGCCAGCCAAACCTGAATTCCCCCACCACCAAGGGTACGAACTGCATACTTGTTAAAAAGGCGCCAGATGTAGAGGAACGCGACTGCTTCCGATGCTCGAGCTGCATCGATGCGTGCCCGATGAACCTGATGCCCACCATGTACGTGTTGCTGGCCAAGAAATCCAGATGGGAGGACTGCGAGACCCTGTACTACGTTAACAATTGCGTGGAGTGCGGTTCCTGCGCATACGTATGTCCTGCCAAGATACCCCTTGTCCAGTACATCAAAACAGCCAAACTGGAGTACCGCAAGCTGGGGGTGAAGAAATGAACGCGACAGATGATTCGCAACAGCCCGAGAAACGGCTATTCCGCGTCATGTCCGGCCCCCACCTCAGGAGTCCGCGCTCGATAGACAAGGCCATGTTCATGGTCATTCTTATGCTCATGCTGCCGGCCATCGGGGCCATCTACTACTTCGGTATATACGTTCTTTTCATCATTCTGACCGCCATATTATCGGCAGTAATCACGGAGTACGTGGCCAAGCGTCTGCGCAAGCGCAAGTTCTACTTCGACGGGAGTGCTGTACTAACTGGCCTGCTACTGGCCATGGTGCTGCCACCCAGGGTTCCGCTCTGGATGGTCGTGATTGGCGCAGCATTCTCTATTGCCATAGTCAAGGAGGCGTTCGGAGGCCTCGGGCATAACATATTCAACCCCGCACTGGCCGGGAGGGCATTCCTGACGGTGAGCTTTACGGGGCTCATGACCCGCTGGGTTCTGCCTATCACAACCGGCAATGACGCGGTCGCAGGCGCCTCGCCCCTGAGCGGGAGCTTCGTATGGGAAGGCCCCACCCAGGAACTCTACCGCGCCCTGCTGTTCGGCAATGTCGGCGGTTCTCTGGGCGAGACCTCTGCCCTGTTGATACTCATCGGCGGCCTCATATTGCTCATCATAGGGATAATCAACTGGCGCATACCGGTGTTCTACATCGGCACGGTTTTTCTGTTTACCTGGCTACTGCCTGGCCAGGACCCGGTGTTTCACATACTCGCAGGCGGCCTTTTCCTGGGTGCCTTTTTCATGGCGACCGACTACGTCACCGTGCCGCTGACCAACACTGGCAAGATGATATTTGCAGCTAGCTGCGGCTTCCTGACGGTTGCCATTCGTGTCTACGGCGGCATGCCCGAAGGCGTCGCTTTTTCCATTCTGATAATGAACGGTTTCACTCCGTTGATAGACAGGTACACCGTGCCAAAGCCCTTGGGGTACATGAAACCGAAACCGAAGGAAAAAGAGAAGAAGTCAAAGGATGCACCAGAGAAAGGTGATACAGCATGACCGAGAAAAGGAACGGAGCCAAAGAATTCTATCCCGTACTGCTGGTGACTATGATAGTGACCCTATCCATGACCGCGTTGATAATCGTAAATAGTATAACTCTCCCCCTGATAGAAGAAAACCGAAAGGCAGTATTCAACGAGAAACTGGCAGAGATGTTCGGGGAGATGGATGACTCGGAGCACCTGGAGGAACTGGATGTCTATATCGTGAAGGACGGCGCCGGCGACGTTGTCGGGTATGCATTCACCGTTATCGGCAGCGGTTACGGGGGCGACATCGACATGCTGGTCGGGATCGAAAGCGACATGGCAACCATTAGGGGACTTTCCGTGATCACTCACTCCGAAACGCCTGGCCTGGGCGCAAAGATAACCGAGCCGTGGTTCCAGGAGCAGTTCCAAGGGAAGGACATTAACGCGCTGGCGTTGAGCGTCAATGGCGGCGACATAGATGCCATATCCGGAGCTACGATCAGCTCTTCGGCAGTCGTGGATGCGGTGAAGGAAACCGTGCTGGCCAAGATAGCCGAGTTACAGTCAGAAGGGGTGCCATAATGGGCCGTGTTTTAGAAACGTTCATCAATGGGATAACTAAATCCAACCCAACTTTCATACTGCTTCTGGGCCTGTGCCCGACACTGGCCGTGTCGACATCCCTGGACAACGCCATCGGCATGACTGCCGCAGTGATGTTCGTTCTGATAGCCTCGAACATAACCGTATCTATCATCAAAAAATTCGTGCCCAGCATGGTCCGCATACCTACTTTCATAGTTATCATCGCGACCTTCGTGACCATCACCGATTTATCCATGCAGGCATACCTGCCGTCTCTGAGTCAATCCCTCGGTATTTTCGTACCGCTGATAGTGGTGAACTGCATAATCCTGGGAAGGGCGGAGGCCTTTGCCTCCAAGAACAGTGTGAAGGACTCGTTCGCTGACGCCCTCGGGATCGGCCTGGGCTTCGGAGTTGCAATATTCATAGTATCTTTCATACGCCAGTTGCTGGGCACAGGCGAGATGTCACTTTTCAGCTGGGTCCTGTTCAAGGTGCCGGGCCTTTCGGACAATCCGATGGCGATATTCATACTGCCGATGGGCGCTTTCCTGGTGATAGCCTTCCTGCTTGCAATGTTCCGATACATGGGGGTGATGGAAGGTGAGTAATCTCATCGGTATATTCCTGGGAATGGCACTCATCAACAACTTCATACTGGCCAGGTTCCTCGGGTTGTGCCCGTTCTTCGGTGTGTCCAAGAAGATGAGCAACGCGATCAGCATGGGCCTCGCCGTGCTTCTGGTCATGACGGGTGCGTCCTTTGTCACATGGTTCATATTCCACTACGTGCTGGTGCCATACAACGTCCAGTTCATGCACATCGTGGTGTTCATCCTGGTGATAGCGGTGTTCGTCCAGATAATCGAGATGGCCATACGCCGCACGAACATAACCCTGTACAACGCACTGGGGATATATCTCCCCCTCATCACCACGAACTGCGCGGTTCTCGGTGTTACGCTCATCAACATGAATGAGAATTTTTCCCTCGCGGAGGCCGTGGTCAGCGCACTGGGCGGCGGCTTCGGCTTCATGCTGGTGCTTGCAATGATGTCCAACATACGCGAGAGGCTTGATCTGGCTGACCTGCCGGATAGCTTCAGGGGCATACCGGTGGCCATGCTGGTGGCAATGCTTCTCGGCCTTGCGTTCCTGGGATTCGGGGGGATGATATAATAGTCGAGTTCAACGTCGGCGCCGTAATTGTGTTATCGGTCATCGGTCTGTGCTGCGGTCTGTTCATATACCTGGCCAACAGGTTTCTGCCCAAGGAGGCAGCTCATCTGAAACGTGCGGAGGCGATTGCAGAGATGTTGCCGGGCATGAACTGCGGAGCATGCGGCATGCCCGGATGTTTCGCCTACGCGCAGTCCCTGGCACAGGATTCCGAGATAATATCATCGCACCCCTGCATGACCATGATGAGGAATGAGAGCACCCTGGAGAAGATGGGCGCCTACCTGGGCTGTGACCTGAGGGGCCTCGGCTCCGCGAAGGAGGCCGTCATCCGCTGCAACGGGTACTCGGAAGTGATATCCGAGTACAAGGGTGTGCAGACATGCAAGGCGGCGGTCCAACTGGCCGGCGGTTACAAGAAATGTCCATTCGGATGCATAGGCCTGGGCGACTGCATAAGTGTTTGCCCGGAGGGCGCGATAAGCATAGATTCAGAATTGAACATTGCCGTGGTGAACCATACCCGATGCATCGGTTGCGGACTGTGTGTGAAGGAGTGCCCCAATAACCTCATCGAGATAGTGCCGGGCGCCGTGCCCCAGTACCTTGGCTGCAGCTACACGGCGAAGCAGAACATAATCGACAGGGAGAAGTGCAAGGTCGGTTGCATACACTGCGGGATATGCAACCGCACCACCCCGGACGCGCTGGACTGGAACGAGAAAACCACTATGCCGCGCTTTGTCGAGAAGTCCGCTGACGCCACCGAGTCCGTCAGGAAATGCCCAGTGGGCATAATCATACCCCTGGGAAACAAGGACGGGATGCTACGGGCCGAGGTCAGGCAGAAACAAAGAAAAAAACAGGGCTTCGAAAAGGCTCCTCCGGTGCTGTAAACTACCAGTCACTTTAGGGGCTGGTAGTTTACATTTTTGCTGGCAGAATGTCCAACCGTATTTTAGATTTTAGATTTTAGATCTTAGATTTTTGTTAAGAATATGCAACGCCGTCAATCCGTCGTAAATCTACAATCTACAATCCCTAAATCTACAATCGCCAATCCCTATAATCGCTTCAATTCGCTGAATTTTCACTGCCATTGCATAAATTTAAAAACATTCGCCGCATTCGGTATCATATGAAGGTCACTTTGTTGGGAGGCGCAAGCGAGGTGGGCAGTCTGTCCGCTTATGTGGAGGAAAAGGGTTTCCGCCTGCTGTTTGATTGCGGACTTACCCCGTCCAAGCCGCCAAAGTATCCCATGAAACCGCCGGTGGTTGACCTGGCATTTCTCAGTCATGCGCATATTGACCATTCCGGGATGATTCCCTGGCTCTGCGCGACCTACGGCATGGACGTGGTCGCCACGAAACCCTCAATTGTGGTGGGCACAATGTTGCTGGAGGACAGCGTCAAGGTCTCCCAGCTTGAAGGATTCCCTGCGCCATACGACAAGGGTGATGTGAGGTTACTTAAACGACATTTCCAGGAAGCGACTTTCGGAGATGTGCTGGACGTGGGCGGCATAGACGTGCAGATGCACTCGGCGGGCCACATTCCCGGCGCAGCAATGTTCGAGGTTCGCTCGGAAAAGACAATGCTGTTCACCGGAGACATAAACACTCTCGATTCACACCTGGTCAACGGTGCCAAACCGGTCAAGTGCGATACCCTGGTCATCGAGAGCACATACTCCGGCAGGGACCACCCCCCCAGGAGCGAAACCGAACGCCACTTCGTGAACAAGACAAGGGAAGTCGTGGAAAGGGGCGGGTTGGCCATAGTTCCGGCATTCGCAGTTGGCAGGACGCAGGAAATGATGATGACGTTGATGAACAAGGGTTTCAGGGTCATTCTTGACGGCATGGGCGGGGCCGTGAACAGGCACTATCAAAACATGCCCAACTATCTCCGTTCACCCGAGAGGCTGGATGACGCTGTCTCGCAGATCCGGATGGTTCGCAACCCCGGCGACCGACAATCCCTCTCTCAATCCGCCCAAGTGATCATCACCACCAGCGGAATGCTGGACGGCGGTCCGGTTCTCGAGTACATATCCGCGAAGAAAAATGACAAGAACAGTGCCGTGCTTATCACCGGTTTCCAGGTTGAGGGAACCAACGGCCGCCTGCTCATGGACACCGGCGAATTGAAGTTCGGGGATCAGAAGGCGAAGATTCAGTGCGAGCTTGGCTTTTATGATTTCTCTGCGCATGCCGACCACAACGAGCTGATAAAGTTCATCAAGGCCTGCGACCCTCAGGACGTTATTCTCTGCCACGGCGACAATCGTATCGTCCTTGCCAATGACCTGAAGGATGACGGTTTCAAGGTACATATGCCGAAAGAGGGGCAGCAGATGGAGTTCTGAACCCGCAAAATTTATTACAAAATATATTGAAATTTTGCGGAAATTTCTCACACGATGAATCTGTTTGTTTGCCAAATGTCGATTCAGGGCGAATGCTACAAATGCTAATATTTAGTTATTGCATTCACCAATTGCAAATAGATTGCTGCGAGCCAAATGGCATGGATTTAGTATCATGATTGTTGACCATGCCATCGTTGAATGCGCTGCAGATATATGTTTTGAGTTGCATTCAACTCGGTTCCAGAGCTACGGCACCGGCCAACCGTTCACAATATCTTTGCACCCAGCTCCCTCGGTTCTGTAGCTCCTTCCCACCAACCCCACCATGCCCCGTCTGAATCTCTGCTCATGACATCTGGAGGGCGGGGTATTCGCCATCGAATTTTCCGAATTCGATGTCGTGTGACACGATTCCCGCCATCATCCTTTTAAAGCCTCGCCTGTAAGGGCGGGGTTAGCTTAAACCGGCATTCATCCCGGTTCTTCACCTCGGCACCGACCTATTCCCAACTTGTCCCATTCAACCGCCCCCCCCATCCCAGGCCGAGGTACTGGAGGCCGGGTTGCAAAAGATTTGAGGGCCGCATCCAATACCAGAATGTCGGTTTGGCCGGATGCCGATTAACCCCACCCCCCAAAAACCCGTTCACCCCTTCTTTCGTAATTGCCCGCTTTCCCTCTATACCTGGATTTGAGATACCATACTTTCTGCAATTTCAATTACAGAACTCAGGGGAATTTCAATGTTTCTGTTATGTTAATGACAGAACATCATATCCATATATCTTTCTTTTTGTAATTGACCTTGCGTTCCTTGAATGCAAGGATCACCTCTTCAGAGACTCTTGAAGGGACCCCTGCGCTTCATCCATATTCGGCAGTTCAATCCTCGCCTTGGCGATTTTGACCGCCGCATGGAATTTCCTCTCCAGTACCTCCCTGGGCGGCAGTTCGGTCAGATACTCTGCAACATGAATTCCTGAATCATCCAGTTGTAGAAGTTCTATCTGTTCCTGGGCACCTTCTGTACAAAGAATAAGCCCCAGCGGAACTTCTTCCCATGATTCCATTTCGTGTTTTTCCAGCCAGCGCAAATATAGTTCCATCTGTCCCTTGTACGCGGCCCTGAATTTTCCCAGCTTAAGCTCCACTGCCACCAGCCTCTGCAATTTGCGATGAAAAAAAAGCAGGTCAAGATAATAGTCATCATTGCCGATAGTCATCCGCTTCTGTCGTGCTACAAAGCTGAAACCACAACCCAACTCCAACAGGAACCCCTCAAGCTCCCGCAAAATGGCTGTTTCAAGGTCATGTTCGTTGTAGGTGTCTTTCAGGTTCAGAAAATCAAGCACATATGGATCACGGAATACTAGGTCTGGCGACATCCTCTCATTATTCCGTAATTCGTTCAGTTCCCTCCGGGCCAGTTCATCGGGTTTTCTTGAGATGGCGGTTCGTTCATAGAGCATGGAACCGATTTTCTTTCGCAGTGTTCGGACGCTCCATCGTTCCAAACGTGACATTTCGGTATAGAATTCCCGTTGAAGTGGTTTTTCCAGCGGCAGAATTTCCTTGAAATGTGACCAGCTTAATTCTTGCGACAGTGTAGCAATCATCTGTTCGTCATGAAATATCTGAGCAAAGAGTATCATACGAGTAAGAGCCGAGTAGCTGAAGCCCCTGCCATAATCCCGAACCAATTCTTGCGACAGTGTAGCAAGAATTTGTTTCCCATACTCTGCCCTTTCACCACTCAATATCTCTTCATTGATTCGTTTGCCGATATGCCAATATAGCATAGTCAATCCAACATTAACTGTTGCTGCAACAGCCAATCGGGTTTCTTCTATTAATTGCCGGATATCTCCCAGCAATTCCACAGGGACAGTTATCGAATTGTCGCCCTTTGTTAAATCAGTCGCCATCTTCAAATTTTCCCCTCATTTTTCTATAATCCCCATATTTCTGTTACTTCCATCAAGGTATATAAACACATTTTGAGGGTGGCCGAAAGTATTTACTGCATAAATGCCGAGAACGCTCAGTCCTTTAGGGCTGAGATGAATCGGCATAAGCAGTAAAAACGTGGTAGGCCGCCATGCTCATATGCATGACCTGCCATGCATCGTGTGCATATACCAGCATATGAAATCAAAGCTATTTGGCTTTGATAAATTAGGTGCATGGCCCCCTAGGTAAATTTCCAGCCCTGGCAACAAACGCCAGCCACTTTAGGGGCTGGTAGTTTACCGAACACAAATTCGAGTCGTCCGAAAAAACCGGATACCTGAAATCGCGGAAGCCCCCAACCCCGCGCGCCAGACCCAGAAGGTTCTGCCCCGACACCGGCCAACCCCATCATGCCCCGTCTGAATCACTGCTCATGACATCTGGAGGGCGGGGTATTCGCCATCGAATTTTCCGAATTCGATGTCGTGTGACACGATTCCCGTCATCATCCTTTTAAAGCCTCGCCTGTAAGGGCGGGGTTAGCTTAAACCGGCGCTCAACTCGGCCCCAGAGCTACGGCACCAGCCAACCGTTCATAGCATCCTTGGATTCAACCTGGCAACGGTTGCTATATTCTATTTCTCCCAATCCTAAGATATTTATATTGTGCCAACTTGCCCGGAATACATGGCTACCTTGGTCATATGCGAGAAGAACAATGCCGCCCAGAGGGTCGCCGGATTCCTTGCCAGGGGCAAGTACATGAAGACCTACATCAGCAAGGTCCCCGTGTTCAGATTTCCCTGGAAGGACACCGAGTGCATAGTGGTGGGTCTGAGAGGCCACATTCTCAATCTGGATTATCCCAGGGAATTCAAGAACTGGGACATTGACCGTCTGGAAGAACTTGTTTCCATCGCGCCCCTGAAGAAGGCCACCGTGCCATGGATACTCAATGTGATAAAAGACCTGGGAAAGCAGGTCGATACTGTCATCGTAGCGACTGACTTCGATCGCGAGGGGGAACTGATAGGTGCGGAAGCCATTTCAGTAATGGAACTGAGGCCGGACATAGTAATAAAGAGGGCCAGGTTCAGCGCCCTTACCGGTCCGGAAATTTACAATGCTTTTGACAATCTCATAGAACTGGACCGCAACCTTGCCCTGGCCGCGGAGACCCGTCAGATAGTGGACCTGGCCTGGGGCGCGGTTCTCACCAGATTCATGTCAACCGCAACCGGAAAACAGGGTTCGGATTTTCTCTCTGTGGGAAGGGTGCAGAGTCCAACACTTGCGCTGGTGGTGGACCGGGAAAAGGAGATTGAAACCTTCATCCCGAAACCGTTCTGGGAGATTATCGCCGATTTGGAGAAAAAACGCCATTTCTTTGCCAGGCATTCTCACGGCCTGTTCTGGGAGAAGGAAGAGGCCGACAAAATATTCGAAATAGTAAAGGATTCCAAGGATGCCAAGATAACCGCCGCCAAGGTCGAAGAGGTTGCCGAACGTCCGCCGTCGCCGTTCAGTACAACGGCCTTCCTGGCCGAAGCCAGTAAAATGGGTTTCTCTGCGGCAAGGGCCATGTCCATTGCCGAGAGCCTGTACAATGACGGTCTCATCAGCTACCCGAGAACGGATAATACCGTCTACCCGCACACACTGCCCCTCAAGTCCATCCTGGGGAAGCTTGCCCAGGGCGAGTTCGCCACTGAGGTGGAAATCATTCTCAAGCAGGAAAAGCTGCGTCCGTCCAGGGGCCCGAAACAGACCACCGACCATCCTCCGATACATCCCGTGGAACTGGCCACCAGAGAGAAGACCATAGGTGATAACTGGAGGATATACGAGCTTGTGGTCAGGCGCTTCCTGGCGACACTGGGCCCGGATGCCTTTGTGCTGAGGAGCGAGGCCACCCTGAACATCGGCGGGGAAGATTTCATTGCCCAGGGACATGAGACCCTGGATAATGGCTGGCGGGACTTTTATCCGTATTTCAAGTTCACAGACGTTTTCATACCGGAATTGAAGGAAGGCGAGACAATCAATGTGGTCGGCGTCCGCGGCAGAGAGGGTAAAACGGAACCACCGAGGCGCTACACCCAGGGCATTCTGATAAGGGAGATGGAGAAGCTCGGCCTGGGCACCAAGAGTACCAGGCACGAGATTGTTCAGAAACTCTTCGACAGGGGTTACGTTCAGGGTGGTCAAATACGGCCCACGGCGTCTGGAAGGGTCATAATCATCGCGCTCGAGGACAATGCCGAGCAGATAGTCAGGCCGGAAATGACCCGCAAGCTGGAGGAGGACATGAACACCATCGCCGAAGGAAACCAGGACCAGGCTTCTGTGGTTAAGGAATCCCAGGAAATGCTTGCCAAGTGCCTTGAAGTGCTCATGGCCAACAGGGAAAAAATCAGAACAAAAGTGAACGAGGCCCTGAAGAACCAGAACCAGATGGGCGTCTGCCCGAAATGCGGCAAAGGAAGTCTCGTCACCAGGAAATCCAAGCGCGGCAAACGCTTCATGGCCTGCGATGCATATCCCAACTGTGAAAATACCTATCCGCTGCCCCAGTTCGGCGCTCTTTTGCCCCATGCGGAAATGTGCAAGGTGTGCAGTGGCCCCCAGGTCAAGCTGGTCATGAGCAAGCGCAAACCCGTCGACGTATGCCTGGACATGAACTGCAAGGCCAACAAGGACCGCATGAAGAAATCCAGGAAGGGAAAGGCGGCTCCAAAGGCGAAATACGTTCCGAAGGCCAAGGCTTCAGGCACCAAGAAGTCAGGGACTGCCAAGAAGGCCAAGAAAGACATTATAGATTCCATCGAGAAAGAACTTTCAGAGTGATGCCTGAAAATGTTTATTTGCCTTGCTTTCCCATTCAATCCGAGATTATGGGCGTCACCATGAATCCGCTGTCCCCGTGCATCAGCCTGAACCACCCTCTCTGGTGCTTGGTGCGCCTCATCTTTATGCAATTTATCCTGAGCTGGATGTCGCTGTCCCCGGCCTCGTGCATCATCAGGTGGATTATTCCGTCGGCCAGGAAATCCTCGTCATTGGCCACCAACTTTGTGGAGCCGTGACTTATCTCCGAGATGAGAAATACGGTCGGCCCCAATTCCTTCAGGAACCTTATGAAATGGAACAGATCTGCCCTGGGATTGCTCAGTTCGGTGAGCGAATAAAGCGCGGCCAGGGAGTCAATCACAACAATATCGAAATCATCATCCTCGACCCTTTTCTTCAGGTACTTCTCAAGAATCTTGAGCCATCCCTTGCTGACCTCCTGTTCGGGATGTGCCTTCCTTATCTTGCCAACATCAATCATGAAAACCGGCAGTTTGTCTATATCCGACATCTTCAGGTCCAGCATGGCGCCCTTCAGACCCTCGTAACTCTCCTCCAGGGAAATGTACAGGCCCTTGTACCCCTCGCGTTTCGCATTCTCATACATGATGCTGTAAGTGACAGATGTCTTCATTGTTCCCGGCGTGCCGCAAATCAGGACCACATGGCCCTCCGGAATGCCCCCGTCCAGTATCTCGTCGAATCCGTCGATGTGGGTCTTCATCTTTCTCATGAAATCACTGTCCCTGTAATGTTAATCCATGTATAAATACCTGACATCCGCCGGTAAGTATTCAGTGAAATGAAGCAATAACGATTGTAGATTTTCGATTGTAGATTTTAGATTTACGACGGATTGACGACGTTGCATATTCCCTGCAAATATCTAAAATCTAAGTTCTAAAATCTAAAATACGGATGGGCGTATTCTCAGCAAATATCTAAAATCTAAGTTCTAAAATCTAAAATACGGATGGGCGTATTCCTGCAAATATCTAAAATCTAAGATCTAAAATCTAAAATTTCAGAAGCGGTAAATCCCCCGGCTAAAGTGTTAAATATTCTGCGCACTTCCCAACACCGATATCATGCACAAGGTATGTGATGTGGAACTGGGCGCGGACATGCTGGCCGCCAACAGGCGAATAGCCGAAGATAACGCCGCTTTGCTGGAAAGGCACGGCATCAGATCATTCGATTTTCTGGGGGCCATTGGCTCCGGAAAAACACTTCTCATCGAGAAACTTGCCGATATTCTCATGAATAAGGGACTGAGATGCGCCGCCATTGCCGGTGACGTTGCCGGCGACGATGATTACAGAAGGTTCAGGTCGCATGGCATGCCGGTGGTGAACATAAACACGGGAAAGGAATGCCATCTGGACGCCCACATGGTGGACCATGCCCTGGAGAAAATGGACCTGGAGAAAATCGATGTACTTTTCATCGAGAATGTTGGCAATCTCGTCTGCCCGGCTGATTTTCCCTTGGGTAGTAAGACCCGCATCACCATTGTTTCGGTCACCGAAGGCGATGACATGATACGCAAGCATCCAGTTCTCATGGGCGGCTCCGACATCATCGTGGTCAACAAGATTGGGATGGCCCAGGCCATGGAAGTGGACGTGAAAATCCTCAAGGCGGATGTGCATGCCATCAACCCGCATATTCCGGTTGTAATGACGGACGCCAGACAGTGCATCGGCCTGGACAATCTTCTGAAAGAGATGGGACTGTGAGGGTTCCATGCCCCGAATAATCATCCACGGCATCGTGCAGGGCGTCGGATTCCGGCCGACAGTTTATCGCGTGGCCAGGCAGCTGGGGATGAAAGGCCATGTTCTCAATACCGGCTCCAATGTGGAAATCGTGATAGACGGGGATGCGGACATTTTCATTGATTCATTGAGAAAAGCGCTCCCGCCGCTGGCCAGAATGGATGATTGCCAGGTGGAAAAATGCCCTGTTCCGATTGAGGGTTTCTTGATAATACCAAGCAGCAAAGGTCAGCGTTCGTCCCCGCTGCCGCCGGACGCCGGCATCTGCCCGGACTGCCTAGAGGAACTTTTCAGACCGGGAAATAAAAGACAGTATTATCCATTCATCAACTGCACCAATTGCGGTGCCAGGTTCTCTGTGATTGCGGACCTGCCATACGACAGACCCAACACCTCAATGGACGATTTTCCCATGTGCAAGACCTGCGCCGGGGAATATTCCGACCCACTGGACAGGAGATTTCACGCACAAACAACGTCTTGTCCGGACTGCGGCCCGCATTACAGGTTGGAAGGCGTTCCCACAAACGACCCGGTAGGCATGTTTGCCATGGCCATCGATGCCGGGAAGATAGGCGCCGTCAAGGGCTGGGGGGGCACTCACATAATCTGCATCCCCTCGAAGGTCGGATACCTGAGAGAACGGTTCAACCGCTCCCAGAAACCTCTGGCCGTCATGGTCCGAAACCTGGAAACCGCCAGAAAATACGCCCATATCTCCGAACACGGGGAAAAATTATTGAATTCCACTGCCAGGCCCATAGTTCTGCTTGACCGAATCGGAACAGCGCTGGAGGACACGGCCCCCGGCCTTGACAGAATAGGAATTTACCTGCCGTACAACGGCCTTCACCATCTCCTTTTCAGCAAGCTGGACACCGACGCCCTGATAATGACCTCCGGAAACCTGCCAGGCGAACCGATGGCGGTGACCGATGAGGAAATAATGAAACTGGCCGCGGACGTTTTCCTCATCCACAACCGACGCATAATCAATCGGACGGATGATTCAGTGATAATCCCATACCTGGATGAACAATTTTTCGTCCGGAAATCAAGAGGTTATGTTCCCGACCCCATGCCTCTTCCCCACGGTCGCACACTGGTGGCGGTTGGCGCGGACATGAATAACACCGGCGGGATTTCCGTCAACGGCAAAGCGATTCTCACTCAGCACATCGGCGATATCGGCCGTTACGAGACATCCCAGTTCCTTGAAAATGCCATAAAGCACCTGATGCGGCTTTACGGCATCGAAAAGCCAGACGCCGTTATAACAGACATGCACCCCAGATACTCCAGCCGGAACGTGGGGAAGCGTCTGGCAGAGGAATGGTGCGTTCCGACCGTTGAGATACAGCATCATGCCGCTCATGCGTTCGCCCTGGCTGCGGAGCATGGCCTGGATGAACTCACCGTGCTGGCATGCGACGGAACCGGTTACGGCACAGACGGCCAGGTCTGGGGCGGAGAAGTTCTTTCTGTCAGAAAAGGCAGTTTCACGAGAACAGGCCATCTGGGATACATTCCACTGCTGGGCGGCGACAAGGCCGTGGAGGACCCGCGGAGGACGGTATTCGCCATCTCGGACATTCTCGGTCTGGAGCAGCCCTATTTCTCAGAAACGGAACAGGAAACCTTGCATTCCATGATGAAGTCCGGTATCCGAACAAGCAGCACCGGCAGGGTTCTGGACGCACTTTCATGCTGGCTCGGAATATGCGACACCATGACTTATGACGGAGAACCGGCCATGAAGCTGGAACCATTCATCCGGAAAGGCCGCCCGGCTCACGAATTCCATGCAACAGTGAAATCCGGTATCGTGGACACACTCGGTCTGTTCGCCCAGCTTGCCGAAGTCTCGTCGCCTGAAAAACACCCCGAACCGGGAAAAACCGCAGACCTGGCCAGGTCGTTCGTCGACGCGCTGTTCGAGGGTTTTGTGGAAGCGGCCGAGCCAACGGACGCGCTGGGATTCACCGGCGGCGTATCCTATAACTTGGCCATAAACGATATTTTGAGCGAGATACTCGACAAAATAGGGGTTAAATTCATAATCCACCGGCGCGTGCCCAACGGTGACGGGGGCGTGAGCTTCGGTCAGCTTTCAGGAGGCGGTTACTATCTGTCTGGCAGTTCCGGGTAAAGTTATCGAGATAACAGAGGACAAGGCCATCATCGAGTATTCCGAAGGCGTCACCAATGTCGCCAATATCTCACTTGTAGAAGTGAAGTTAGGTGATTATGTCCTGGTCCATGCGGGATTCGCCATCCGGATCCTTTCGGAATCGGATGCTCTGGAAACAATCGCACTGTGGAACGAGATGCTGGAGGCCGGAGGATTACCGGATGCATGAATTTTCAATGATGATGTCCATAGTCGAGCTGGTCAAGTCCGAAATGGAGAAGCGGCCGGTAATCAAAGTTACCGAGATAAACCTGGAAGTGGGGGACTTGACTTTCCTTTCCCATGACGCCCTGCAATTCGGGTTCCAGGCGCTGGTGGAGACAGAGCCCAGGATAGGCCCCGATTCCCTGAAGATAATCCCTGTCCCGGCCGAAGTCAAATGCTCCGATTGCGGCTTTTCCGGCGCCATGAAATTCGCCGATTCAGAAGCGAATCACCTCATGACGCCCGTCTTCCAGTGCCCTGAATGTGCCGGCCCGGTGGAAATAGTTCGGGGGAAGGAATGCACTGTCAGGAATATCAGAATGGAACTGGAGGACTGAGATGTTCGAGCTCCGCGACAAAGACATGGCCGCAAAAATCCTTTCGAAAATAAAGGACCTTGACCAGCACATCCGCATAATGCACGTGTGCGGCACCCATCAGGACACGCTGGTGAAGCACGGCCTAATCGACATGCTGGTCGACGTCGGTGTCACGGTACGCCAGGGGCCGGGATGCCCGGTGTGCGTGACCACGCCGCAGGAAATCGAAGAGACGCTTGCACTGGCCCGTTCCGGAAAGACGATTGCCATATTCGGCGACATGCTGAAAGTTCCTTCGGATTCCGGCTCGTTGCTCAAGGCCAAGGGGGAAGGCGCGGACGTCCGCATAGTCTACGGCATCAATGAGGCCGTCGAGCTGGCTGGAAAGATCGACAACGAAGTGGTATTCATCGCAGTGGGGTTTGAGACAACCGCACCCGCGACCGCCAGCATCCTCATGAACAAGCCCCCGGAAAACTTCTCAGTACTCTGCTGCCACCGCACAATCCCCGAGGCCTTGAAAATTCTTGTGACATCTGGCAAGGTCGAGATTCAAGGCCTGCTGGAACCGGGCCATGTCAGTGTAATCACCGGTTCAAACATGTACGAGTTCCTTTCTCGAGATTATAAGATACCGCAGGCAATAGCGGGATTCGAGCCCCTCGATGTTCTGATGGGCGTTTTCATGCTGGCTAAGCAGATTAAAAATGGTGAAGCAAAGGTGGACAATGCCTACACCAGGGCCGTGACCCCCGAGGGAAACAGGAAAGCCCAGACCGCAATGCAGAAGGTATTCGATGCTTGCGACGTGAAGTGGCGCGGTTTTCCGGTTTTACCTGGCACCGGTCTGAAGCTCAAACCTAAGTATGCAAAATGGGATGCCAGATTGAAATTTCCAGAAGTGCTAGCACCGGTCTATACAAGGGAGTATGAGGAACCGCCCGGGTGCAAGTGCGGCGACGTGCTTCGCGGGGAGATGGAACCCCAGGATTGTCCCTTGTTCGCCAAGGTCTGCAACCCCGCGAACCCGGTGGGGCCGTGCATGGTTAGTTTTGAGGGTGGGTGTTCAATCGAGTACAAATACAGAAGAAAGAATCGGTAAAGCGCCTCCAGTTCAGTGAGTCATCCGAACCAACTCGCTGTTGGAGGCCAACCTTTTTATCCCCCTCTAACAATTCGGTAACACAATGTCATGACGCATCCATCCCCGGGGATGCCTGCGCCGGAAGAGAGGAGCGTAGTGATATGGCCAAGATACAGTCTGAAACCCGAAATGTGAGTTTTGCGAAATTGATTGCGATCGCAATAATGTTCTCTATGGCGTTGTCCGTCATCCCGATGGCGCAGGGCCAGGATTTGGGAGCATGTGCCTGTGGGGAGCATGACCACGATGGTTGTGAATGCGCACATTCGCATGCCAATGAAATATGTGAATGCGGGCACTGTCATGCAGGCGAAGCATGCGACTGTTGCCATGCCGATGAAACCTGCGGCCACCATCACGAGGGCGGCCCCGGAATAAATACACATGAGCATGATGACGCAATGACCCTGGCAAGTGCCGGAGATTACACGATACTCTCCGAGCCCACGTCTCCGGAAACCAGCGGGTTCCCGGTGTGGGTGGACCAGAGCCAATTGGTCGAGGACGGGGATGAGGATTGCGGGTTTGAACCGAACACACTGTGCGGGAACTGCGGAGGGCTTGGAAATATTGATTGCCCGACTTGTAGCGGTACTGGCGATGCGATGTGTCCATACTGTACAGGTTCTGGTGAGGTAACATGTTCCATATGTACTGGAAGTGGAACTGTGATGTGCAGCAATTGCTTCGGTATGGGTACCTGTCCTATTTGCATGGGCACCGGTGTTGAATCATTTCCACCTTACAATCCTTGTCCAGACTGTAGTGGAACTGGTGATTGTAATGTGTGCAGTGGTTCGGGCACAGAAACCTGTTGGAGTTGCAGTGGTACATTAGTGGAGAGTTGTGGAGATTGCACAGGTACTGGATTAGTGACATGTCCAGATTGCTTAGGTACTGGAGATGGTGGAACCTGCCCAACATGCATCGGTACAGGCCTGATCGACCTTGACCACCAACTCGCCCAGGAGTTCGTGCCTGCAACAACAGGCCAGGTCGAGAAAATTCGGATAAAAATTGCCAATCCCAATTCCTACACTTCAAATCTCTATGTTTTCCTTTGCGACAACAATACACAAATTTCCAACAATGTGGCTATTCCGGGCACTTCAATCGGCACTACTGGCCAATGGGTTGATGTTGTGTTCGATGGCCAGGTCATTCTGAATGCTGGCACGACCTATTACATCTGCACATCAGCGGATGATTACAATTGGGCCTGGAGGCATGATTCCGGCGGCTCATATCCGAACGGAGAAGCTTGGAGCGCCACGGATAATTTCAACTGGGCGCCGATTCCGGGCGTAGACATGGTCTTCGAGACCTACATGACGCTCGTGCACACCAAGATATGGGATGTTTACGACCTGCGGGATATGCAGAATAATTTATCCGGTAATTACGAGCTGATGAATGACATTGATGCCAGCGAAACAGCCACATGGAACGGCGGTCTGGGGTTCGACCCGATAGGGAACGGTTCTAACCCATTTACGGGAATTTTTGACGGCGATGGTTATGTGATATACCATCTCACCATCAACAGGCCTGGAGAGGACAATATTGGCCTATTTGCCAACCTGGGCCTCACAGGGCAGGTCAACAATACAGGTATGACTGTGACAATCACCGGCAACTCCTATGTGGGCGGTGTTGCTGGGAGTAGCCAGGGAAAGATTGGCAATTGTTCAGTAACTGGTACGGTCTCAGGAATTCAGAATTCTGTAGGCGAACTCGTTGGTTGGATTTCTATTCAGGGGCAAGTATGGCATTCAGAGACAGTCGGAAACGTTGCCGGTTTCGATCGGATAGGCGGGCTTGTTGGGGAATCCAGCGGCTCCATCTATTTTTCCCAGAGTGCTGGAAATGTCAATGGCCATGATTATGTGGGCGGATTTGCTGGTATGACAGACAATTCAGGAGCTTTCGTATCCAATTGCACCAGCAATTCCAATGTGAATGGCAACGCAATCGTTGGCGGTTTCTCCGGCTTCAATTATGCCACAATAAGGAACTGCTACAGCACAGGTAATGCTGAGGGAATCGACATGGTTGGTGGCTTTGTGGGTTGGAATGACTATGAGATTCACAGCAGCTACAGCACCGGAGAAGTTACTGGAACAACAAACTCGGACGGTTTCGTCGGCTATATGAGTACTGGCTCGACGGCAAATTCATATCAAGACCAGGATACATCTGGCTATGATAATACAGGCAACAATTATGGAGACCCGCAAACAACTGCGGCGTTATTGACACAGGCGACATACTCCGCGGCCTGGGACTTCGGCACAACCTGGTGGATGGTGGACGGCTCCACGCGCCCGTTCCTGAGGATGGAATGGTCAGAGGAAATAACCAACAGTCACCAACTTCAGATGATGCACCTCAATGTGAACACGGATTACACGCTCGAAAATGACATAGACCTTTCCGACATAACCGAGCCGAGCCAGATGTGGGGAACCAGCATATCTTCAGGCGAGGGATTCTACCCAATTGCGACCTTTGGCCAATTTTCTGGCACGTTCTTCGGCAATAACCACACAATCAGCAATTTATTCATCAACTCTAACTATGGACAATCAGGTCTGTTCTCCATGACTGCGGTTACGGGGGTATTGCGCGATGTGAAACTTACTGGAATCAACATGGACGTTAGTGATAACTGTGGAGGTCTTGTTGCCTATTCAATAGGAGATATTATAAACTGCCATGCGGAGGGAACCATCACTGGCCTTATCTCCATCGGTGGGATTGTAGGCACCCTGGAAGGCGGCAGCATCAGTGATTCATCCGCATCTGTGGATGTCACCGGAACCAATCATGTGGGCGGTCTGGTAGGTTGGGTCGAGGGCCCTGTGACCCGCTGCAAAGCCAGCGGAAACGTTTCCGGCTCGGGGATGAACACAGGAGGTCTGGCAGGCTTTGCAATGTCCTCCATTTCACATTGCATTGCAACCGTTTCCGTTCAAAACGATGGAGGTAACGCAGGAGGCCTGATAGGTTCACTTGATGCGATAGGGTCAATCGACAACTCCACAGCTTTGGGGAGCGTCCAGACAAACTGGAATAATGCGGGAGGCCTTGCAGGCTACTCCCAAGGTACGATTGAGAATTCATACAGCAGAGGAAATGTGAGCGGGAACAGTTGTGTAGGCGGACTGATTGGCAGCTACCAATACAATGTTCTCAATCAAATCAAGAACTGTTACAGCATAGGGTATGTGGATACCAGTGGATCAGAAGGCGGCCTTGTAGGGCTTAGCTCGGGAGGGTCTGCATTTTACGATTGCTTCTGGGATATGAATTCATCACAACAGGCTGCAAGCTTTGGCGGTACTGTCAAAACCACAACCGAGATGATGCAGCAGACCACGTTCACGAACTGGGACTTCGCCAATGTCTGGGGCGTTTGGGAGAACAACGACTACCCCATTCTGAAGGCACTGGCACAGGCGGATTTGGAAATCACGCTGAGCTATGACCCATACCCATGGATAAACGTGGACACAATGTTCAACTTCGGCGTCACCATTGTCAATCACGGCCCCGATGCAACCATCGGGATGGATGTCAACCTAATCCTGCCCACGGAATGCAACTACACTAGCTGGTTTGGCGACGAACCAACTGTCGAAGGGCGTTATGTAAACTGGACCTGCGAAGCACTGCAGTCCGGCGAGAGCCTGTTGCTGGGTGTTTCAGTGTGGGTGATTGATTTCGCACCGACGATTACGTGGAACGCCACAGTCGAAAACACTGTTGGCGACCCAGGCACGTATCCGAACTTCTGTTCGATAACCGCGCCTGTGAACGGTAAGCCAGAGGCGAATCCGTATTATACGACTACCAACGAGGACACACTGCTTTATGTAGCGACGGCTCCGGGATTGATGCAGAACTGCGATGACCCGGATGGCGACCCACTTTTAGTATGGACCAGTTTTTGCCAGTGGTTGACAGATCAAGGTGCAACAGCCGAATTTTATTTCAATGGCTCATTCACCTACGACCCCAGGGGAGTAGCTGTCTTTGAAGCGCTGCAGGTTGGCGAGAGCATTTTGGACAATTTCACCTTCACAATTATCGATGACAAAGGAGGCCTCAACATCTCTTATGTGCAGGTGACAGTTCAGGGCGTTAACGACGCCCCTGCCATAACAACCGCCAACGTGACGTCGGCTACGCTGGGTGCCCTCTATTCGGTTGATTACAATGCCACCGACCCGGAATCGGACATTCTCGATTGGGCCCTCTCCACCAATGCCACATGGCTGAGCATCAACAACACGACCGGCGTCCTGAGCGGGACGCCCGGAGACCCTGACGCAGGGACATACTGGGTGAACGTATCGGTGAGCGACGGAAACGGCGGGACCGATTGGACTAATTTCACGCTCACAACAAACAATCCGAACGTTCCTCCGACCATCTCCACCCCCAACGAGGAGAACGCCATTGTCGGCACGCCCTATTCGGTTGATTACAATGCCAACGACCCGGACGGCGACACACTGACCTGGGCCCTGGACACGGACGCATCATGGCTTGGCATTAATCCCGCTACCGGCGTGCTGTCAGGAACTCCGCTACTGGTCCACGAGGGCACATTCTCGGTGAATGTTTCCGTATCCGACGGCCACGGTGGCAGCGATTTCACGATGTTCACGCTGACTGTTGTGAACAACAACCACGCACCGGTGATAACCACAACTGCCATTCTCACGGCCACAGTCGGGACACTGTATTCAGTTGATTACTCTGCAACCGACGCGGACAGTGACACCCTGACGTGGTCGCTCCAGACAAATGCATCCTGGCTCAGCATCGTCGGAACCACCGGCGTTCTTTCCGGTACGCCGACGGCCGCCGGAACGTTCTGGGTGAACGTATCCGTGAACGACGGCATGGGCGGTCTGGACTACACCAACTTCACCATAACCGTCAGCGCTGCGCCAGCCGCGAACCATGCGCCGGTAATCACCACAACGGCTCTGCCCAACGCGACTGTTGGCATCCCCTACTTTTTCAACTTGACCGGGACAGATGCGGACCTTGATGATTTGTCATGGTCAATTATCTGGTGGGGTGGCAGTTGGCTTACCATAAGCCAAGATGGATATCTCAGCGGTACACCAACTGTTGCCGGAATCATCGGAATCAATGTAATCCTCAGTGACGGCAACGGCGGGAATGATACAATGGGCTTCAATCTGACGGTAAATTCAGCAGCCGTAGTTACAGACACGGATGGTGACGGCGTTCCTGACACCGAGGATGCATTCCCCACCGACCCAGCAGCCTCTGTTGACGCAGATAACGACGGCCTCCCCGATGCCTGGAACCCCGGCTACACCGCGGACGATTCCACGACTGGCCTGGTGCTCGACCCGGACCCAACGACCCCGCAGGATCTGGGTGATGACGACCAGGGACCGAACAATACCTGGCTGTTCATCCTCATAATACTGGTCATCGTGAGCGTCATTGCTGGAGTCGCATTGGCACTTCGGTCGAAGGGGCCGAAACCGCTGGTCGAAGAGGAACCATCACAGGAACCACCGGTAGAAAACACACAGCAATAAACGAAAATAAGAAGTAACTGGCAATCCAGTTACTTCTTTTTCTTTACACTTTTCTTCTTCGGTTTGCTCCGAAGAGTCATTGCAGGCGCCGTTTCGATGAAGCGCCCCGCACGGATGAATTCGGAGTTATTTCCAATTTTTCCGCTTAGCCAGCATTTAAAAATTTTGTTAATATATTAATACCTCAACCTTTATATACAATAACCGTAATATACCTATGTCGGACAAAAGAGGTCTAAACGACGTACACATGAGGTAGAAAAAAAATGGAAACCGACAGCGAGAAAGTCACAATACGCATCCCGAAAAAGCACCTGAGGGCGATTGACTTTCTGGTAAGGGCCGCCGACTTCCCGTCCCGGTCCGAAGCAATCCGCACGGCGATCAGGGACATGGTCTATGCCCGTATGGAATTGGTACCGGAAAAGCTGAAGAAAATGCAGGATGCGGAATTGGCCATAGCAAACGCCGAGGCCCTGGAAAGGGACCTCATTCAAAAGTAAGGGAAAACAGGGATGCCGGAAACGGCAAGATGGATGCACATGCACCTAACTGGGATGGGACCCCCCTATTTTCCATTCACAGATCACGATTACCTCCCCCCTTTTTTTTATTTTCTGGTTAGTGCGAACCAGATAATTTGAAAAAAAGGGTGAGGTTTTGACATCCCCACTCTCACAGGTGGGGCATGATTGGGTTTACCCCCTATTGTACATTCATTCCAATTCCTTGTACATGCTGAGATATCCTGGCGAGAAACCTCGTTTCTCAAGCACGTGCAGTGATGCCTTGTTCGACGGCGAGACCATCACACCCCAATGCGTATAACCCTGCTCCAGCAATTTTTCAGCGGCATGATCGAAGAGCCTGGTTCCGATGCCATGCCTTCTGCATTCGGGCTCGACCCAGAAATCCAGTAATGACCCGCCCGGTAACCCTGTGGCATGGTTCTTTAATTCGCCTATCGAAATGAATCCGACCGGTATCTTGTTCTGAACAGCTACATAGACTTTAAATCTGTACCTTCTTGTTTTCAAAAATGCATCGAATTCCTCGATGATCCGCTTGTCGCATTCGTCCCGTTTTGCATCTTTTCTCAACGTAGGCGGTATATCCTGCCAATTCGTCTCACATACCCCTTTATGGACAAAAGGCAAATCGGATTTGCGCATGGGCCGGATTGTTATCTCGAAAGTATATGATTTTGACTTCTCCCCGGTCTTCGATTTCATAAAATTACCATCTGAGTAATGGAGAGAGTTCGTTATAAAACTTTTGACCGCTGCTGCCCTCCTAGTTGTGAGGCTAGAGTTTATGATTTTAATTATTCTGGTTCCACCTTTTTACACACAACCCGAATTCTCTTGTGAGAATGTTTCCCATGCTGGTCTTCTTCATCGTAGGAATCGAACACTGGCTTTTCGATGAAAGTAAAATTTTTCTCCAATAACTCAAACAACGCTTGCCTATCGATTGATTCGTCAAACTTGGATGCGGCCTGATATTTGATATCCTCAAACATGACGCAATAGAAAATTCCATTTGTTTTCAGAACGCGGGAAATCTCAGGGATTGAACTAGATATATTTGTATGATGGAGAACATATCCCGAATAAACAATATCAAAGAAACCATCTTTGTATGGTAAAGATTCTAGCCTACCCACATCAAGTGTGATATTGAGTCGTTCTCTGTTAATTTTTTCCTTAGCTTTTTTAATGGCTTCTTTTGAAATATCAATTCCGAATGCAACATATCCTTGCTTGGAAAGGAAGATAACATCTTTCCCGCTGCCGCAGCCTGCATCCAGAATCAGACAATGGGGAAATAAATATTTCTTTAGGCAATTCATATGCGATGATGGCCTATCCGTTTCCCAATGGGCGCCAGTTTTGTATTCTTCATCCCAACGATTCATTAATGCTCCCTGCCCTATCCGAATCGCTCACATTCTGCGTAGCCAGGATTATGTTTGCTGGGTGATGTGGAACGCCAGATAAATAACTTGCGATATTCTCCTGGATAGAAGAGTTCGCATCAACAGAGCCTTTTCCTCATCGGATAACACATCATCCCACCTTTCGACCGAAGCCCAGTCGTTTTAACATACCCCAATGTTTGATAGAATTCGAGTGCATGGATAGAGGAGTACAGCTTTACAGCATCAACCTCCCTCATGAACTGACTCTCGGCCTTTCCCATCAAGGCGGTTCCGACCCCCTTCCGATGGTATCTTTTGTCGACGAACAACAGGCCGAGCGAGGCATGGCCATTCCTGACACTGCCCTGAACGATCCCGATTATTTTGCCGGCATCTTCTGCAACATATGAGATATATTTCTCGTCTGCAAGTTTGGACTTAATCTGGCCCAACCTGGCCTTGAACTCTATCCGGCCTTCCTCAGGATACGTCGGGAACAAAAATTCGTTCGCTACCTTCAGAATCAGTTTGAAAGATGCCTTGATGTCTGTCGATTTCATGGCCCTGAACTTTATGGCTGGCATGCGGTTGTTTCCTCTCTGAGCAATGCACAAGGCCAGATAAATACCTTGCGCCATCCACCCAACGGTCGGCGACTGTAAAACATATATCCTTGAAGGTATGAATACCGTTCATGGCAGAACGGTACGCGCAGTGGGCGAAATATTATGATATGATGGGCAGTGATGAGCTAACTCAGAGGGAGATGGGCTTCTTTGAATGGGCGTTCGAGACTTATGGCCTGGGAAAGGATACTATGATTCTCGATGCCACTTGTGGCACTGGAAGGCATGTCTTCCCCCTGCTTGAGAAGGGATATTCGGTTGTCGCCAATGACCTGAGCCCGGACATGCTGGGGATTGCCAAGGAGAAGGCGAAGAGGAAAGGGATGAAGGTCGTCTTCACGAATCATGACATGCGGGAACTTACATTTAAGAACGAGTTCGACGCAGTGATGACGATAAATTCCGCATTCAATTACATGATGACGGACGAGGACGCATCGCGCGCCCTGGGATGTTTCTTCAAGGCATTGAAGGACGGAGGAATGCTTATACTGGATGTCCAGAACTTCCTTGACATTTATGAAGATTTCAAGAAGGTCATCGAAAAGCAAATCGAGGCTGATGGAATAAAGATCAAGAGGAAATCGACACACAGCGTAGAGGACCGTGTGAAATGCATTTTCAGACACCAGGAGGACGACACGATAATAATCGGGAACAGGACCGAGCATGTAAATGAAGTCCACCTGCTGAGGATGTTCAATTATCATGAGCTGAAACGGTTGATACTGGGTGCAAGGTTCGGCAAGATCATGTGCTTCGGCTCTTTCGACGACAGGGAAGAGGCAAAGAAAAACGCCGAACGGCTGATTTTTGTTGCGATTAAATAAGCCGCGATTTCGTGCAAGTCACTCATTTCAAATCACTAAACATGCTTCGCCTGGATGCCGCGACCTTGAGGTCTGCGGATGAAAGGCGATATATCGCCCGTTCGGCCATACTGCTAGATGACCTCAAGGCGATGAAAAATATTTCAAAGCAAATGTCAGAAGGCGAAGATTGTTTAGTTAAAGGGCTCCCCGGGCCCCTATCTGTTGCTGGCAAATGTGAAATAAACTGAGTGACAAGTCTCAATCAATGAATAATCGTCATTCAGTGTGAAACGGTTAGGATGCCCCCGGCTTTAGCCGTGGGGAGCCCTCACTCAACCAACTCGAACACAGGGAATTTCGTATCCTGCCAGCGTGAAGGGGTTGTATGCGGATTCTGGTATTTGGAGTAAATTGCGCTTCCATCCATTCGCCCAGAATTGCAATGTGCGTCACATAATAAGTTTTTCGTCTCTCCCGATGCAATATGTTTTTTTACCAATTTTCCCGTACGCGTTTGTACCATAACCATTAATAAGTCTCAGGGTCTATTAATCGCCGGTGAAGAAATGAAGAAGGCCATTCTCAGCATAATCATAGTTGCCATCCTGATTATCGTGTCAGTATTTTCCATAAACTGGCTTTACAGAACTGGTGATTTTTCATCTGGTCCGGAGCCGACGACGGTTTCAGAACTTGTGGACTGCAGCAATGAATTCTCCTTCGACATGTACAAGGAATTGGCTGCTGGCGATAATGAAAATGTGTTCTTCTCACCCTACAGCATCACCACCGCGCTGGGCATGGCCTATGAGGGAGCCAGAGGGGATACTGCGGCTGAAATGGCCAGTGTCCTTAACTTTCCAACAGACAACCAAACACGATTGGATATTATGAAGGCCTACCAGAGCGAGCTCAATAAAAATAGTTCTACGTATGAACTGGCTACTGCAAATGCCTACTGGCTATTGCAAAATGCAAATTTAGAAGAAGATTACAGAAATGCAATCGAATCATATTATCTTGCCCATGGAGAGGAACTCGATTTCATCGGTGATCCTGTTGGCTCCACCGAAATAATCAATACCTGGGTGGAGGAACAGACCAATGATAAAATTCTGGATATACTTCCCCCAAGCAGCATAACCCGCAATACATACTTGGTGCTCACCAATGCAATTTATTTCCTTTCTGACTGGAAATACCAGTTTGATGTCAATGCAACAGAAAATCGTTCATTCAAAATCTCTGGTCAGGAAAATATCATGGCAGAAACCATGCACATGAACGATGAGTCCATCGGCCTAAACTACTCGGAGAATGATGATGCCCAGATGCTCCAGCTTCCTTACAAAGGAGATGAATTGTCCATGTATATTATGCTCCCAAGGGAGAATGACATTGCCTCACTTGAATCCAAATTGAATTATGAATATCTCAATGATATGAAAGAGGATATGTCACCCGAATGGGTAGATGTTTATCTTCCAAAATTCAAATTCGAGCAAAAATATATGTTGAATGATTACCTGGCCAATATGGGAATGCCAACTGCGTTTGGAAACCAAGCTGATTTCTCTGGGATTACATCAGATACGTCATTATTCATAAGTGCTGTTATTCACCAGGCATTTGTTGACGTGAATGAGGAAGGCACAGAGGCCGCCGCAGCAACGGTCGTTATTATGGATAGATATAGTGTAGGAGGTTCCGACCCGGAGCCAATCCTTTTCAATGCGGACCACCCTTTCATATTCTTCATCCAGCACGAGGAAACCGGCCAGATACTGTTCATGGGGAAGGTCGGCAATCCCAACGCTTGAACGACCACAGGTTTTTTATCTGAACAGAATATTGGTCTCATCATGCCCGAATTCCAACGGCCGCGCGGAACCCGCGACTTCGGCCCTGAGGAAATGGCAAGGCGCCGATTTGTCGAAGTAAAGATGCGAGAGACAGCCAGGCTGTTCGGCTTCGGCGAGGTCATGACGCCGACGTTCGAAAGCACAGAATTATTCGTTGCCAGGTCCGGCGAGGGCATTGTAGATGAGTTGTACGCCTTTGAGGACAAGGGCAATCGAAAAATCTCGCTCCGGCCGGAACTAACTGCATCGGTGATGCGGTTCTATGTCAACGAGATGCAGAGTCTGCCGAAGCCAGTCAAGATATTTTACTTCGGGAACTGCTTCAGATACGAGCGCCCCCAGGCTGGCCGCTACAGGGAGTTCTTCCAGCTGGGCGCGGAACTCATAGGCGCGCCTTCCATCGAATCGGATGCAGAGGTAATCGCATTGGCACTGGCCACCCTGAAAAATCTCGGCCTGGAAGATGTTGCGGTGAGGATCGGACACCTCGGAGTTCTAAATAAATTCATCAAGGATTTGAAAATTCCAGAGAACACGGAAAAAGAGGCCAGAAAACTGGTTGACAAGCGGGATTTTGAAGTTCTGCGCATAATACTTGACGGTGCCCAAGCAAATGATGAGGCCACTGCCAGGCTGATCGAATTGGTAAGTCTTGAGGGTGAGGAAGCGAACAGCCGAGCCAGGGAGGAAGCCGGCTCCGACAAGAGTTTCGGTTACCTGACAAACCTTCTGGACCGCCTGAAAGCTTACGGATTTGAGAATTGCCAGTTGGATTTTGGTGTCGCCCGTGGCCTTGATTACTATACCGGCATGGTCTTCGAAATTGACGCGCCATCATTGGGCGCGGAAAAGCAGATCTGCGGCGGCGGTGCATATACTCTTGCTGACCTTTTCGGCGGCCAGGAGGTCAATTCCACCGGGTACGCGTTCGGGTTCGACAGGATAATGCTCGCCCTTGAAAATTCCGGCGTGAATGTGCCGAGCCAGAACCTTGAAGTTTACATTCTGCCTATCGGCGATGCTGCTAAAACCGTGTCCATCGGGATTCTGAGCGAGCTCCGCAATGCCGGAATAAGCGCGGACATGGACCTCATGGGCCGTAACATGTCAAAGGCGATGAAGTATGCCAACAACATCGGCGCGGAGAATGTCATTCTGATAGGGGAAAAAGAGCTGGCCGACGATTCCGTTACAATCAGAAACATGAAGTCTGGCGACCAGAAAAAATGTCCGAAAAACAAAATTAAGGACTATCTTTAAATATTTACGGGTCATGTCTATTTTCATGAACGCGGACATGAAGAAAAAGCTGAACGCTTTGACTATGAAAGAGATTCTCGGATACTCCATTCATTCGGAGGATATCGCCAGCACATTCTACTGGACCCTGGCCAAGGTCTTCGATCCCAACGACCTGGTGAAGGCGAAATTCCTTTCCCTCTCCAACGATGAGAAACTTCACAAGGAAGCCCTTCTGAGCCTCCACAGAAGCACCTTCGGGAACGATAAATACGTCATTCCGAAGGGCCTGCCGCCGTTCGAGAGCGTTGCCCCCGTCAAAACAGTGGGGAGCTTCACCGAGGCCCTGGAGACCGGAATGGAGAATGAACGAAACGCTCATGACATCTACATGTACCTGGCCAAGGAGTTCCCGGAGAACCGCAAGCTTTTCAAGTATCTTGCGAAAACGGAGATGGGCCATTACGAGACGCTGAAGCAGGACTACCACTTCTTCCAGGACGAATTCAAGGACGAACCCAATGTCAAGCTCAGCCAGGTCTATGCCAGTACCCTATTCAGACCGCTGGACATCGAGAAATAATCTTTCATTGAACTTCGGACGGTGATTTCGTGACTCAGAAGACATTTACAGTGTTGGGCGCCGGCATGATGGGCCGCGCGGTCGCATTCGATCTGGTTCAGAGCCGCGGCAAGGATTGCCTGGCAGTTATTGACGCGAATAAAGCAGCATGCGATTCTCTTGAAAATTGGCTCGGTATCGAAACACACAATCTTGATGCCAAGGACCCTGCCATCGACGAACTCATCAGGGACTCCGCAGCCGTGATAGTGGCTCTGCCCTACGGTTTCAACCTGCAATTCATGAAGAAGGCGATAGCCGCAGGCGCCCATTTCTGCGACCTGGGCGGTAACGACGATATCGTTTCGAGCCAGCTGGCCCTGGATTCCGATGCTGAAAAAGCTGACGTGCTCTGCCTTCCGGACTGCGGCCTTGCCCCGGGGATGGCCGATGTTCTCGGCGCGCATCTTGCCAGGCAATTCGATTCAGTGGGCGAGTTGACAATCCGTGTGGGCGGCCTCCCCCAGAATCCCGAACCGCCGCTGAATTATCAACTTGTTTTTTCTGTGGGCGGCCTGATAAACGAGTACAAGGAGAAATGCAAGGTCCTGAGGAACGGCGAAATAACCCTGGTGGACCCCATGGAGGAAGTGGAAAACCTTGAGTTCGATGGCATCGGAAAACTGGAAGCCTTCACAACGTCCGGCGGCGCAGCCTGGCTTCCTGAAATATTCCGGGGAAAAATAAACAAACTGGATTACAAGACCATACGGTATCCGGGCCACGCTATCATATTCAATTCAATACTGAAATTGGGGCTTGCTGACGAGAATGAGATTGCGCCGGGAATAACCCCCAGGAAGGTCCTGGAGGGCCAGATTATGAAGAACCTCAGCGGCAATGATGAGGACCTAGTACTTGTCAGGGTGACGGCGACGGGAATCGTCGGCGGAAATGCCGAAACCAGGAACCTGGACATAATCGACAGGTACGACCGGAAGAATAAAATCACTGCCATGATGCGTACGACTGCTTATCCGACCAGCATAATCGCCCAGATGATTGTCGACGGCCGCATCACAGAAAGAGGAGTGAAAACGCCGGAGATGTGCGTGCCGGGCGATGCACTTATCGAAGAGATGGCCAAAAGGGAAATCATAACAAGAAGCTACTGATCATTCCCCGACCATCTGAACGTATATCGTCCTGGTTCTGGGCTTTACATCCAATTCGATGAAGATAATTTGCTGCCAGGTGCCGAGAACCGGTTGGCAGTTCCTGAACGGTACGGTAACGCTCGGCCCGAGAATTGCCGCCCTCACGTGGGAATGACCGTTCCCATCGTTCCATCTCAGATGATGCTTGAACTCGCCGCGCTTCGGCACCAGCCTCTCCAGGGCAACAGGCATGTCCTCCAGCAGCCCGGGTTCGAATTCCATTGTGGTTATGGCTCCTGTGGAACCGCCCACGAACACGCAGGCTATGCCCTCCTTCAGCCCCGATTCCAGGAGCATTTTTTCCACATCCGCGGTTATGTTGATTATGTGGTTCTCGCCCTTTGTTTTGATTTCGAAATCAATACCCAATACTGCCATCATATCACCTTTCCAGCTCGCTGATTGCGATTCTTTCCAGCACCAGTTCCGGAATTTTAGGTTCGCCGATCATGTCTATCTCGGCCTGGGAAATACCGAAGATGGAATAATCTTTTCCCCCTGATTCCAGGACGGAATCGTCCCGTTCCAGGTCAAGCGCCTTCAGAACCTCTTCCCCGGTGATCGACCCCACAATCACCAGTGCCATTTCTGTCATACCTTTGGCAATGCCGAGCTTCCGCAATGCCTCGCTGGTCTGGCGTTCGGCAGCGGCATACAGCATGATTTCCATGCCCAGGGTCCGTGACATTGCCCTTCCCGATTCCATTGCCCTTATCGCCTTCTCGGCGGCGGATTCCAGATGTACGGCGCCGAATATCCTGTCGGCCCGGAAGAATTGTACGGTTGCAGAACTGCGTTTCTCTATGGCGGACACTTTGCCCAGGAACTGGCCCATGTCCGAAATGCATCCTCTGACGCCCATTACTGTCATTTACAGTGTTTCTCCTTTCTTCCCCTCATTCGATGAACCAGTATAATATCCTTACTGCATAAATGCCGATATCGTCCGATTAGGGTTGGTAAATGTGTGGTAGACCGCCGTGCTCATATGCATGACCCGCCATGCATCATGCTCATATGCATGACCCGCCATGCATCGTGCATATGCCAGCATATGAAATCAAAGCCATTTGGCTTTGATAAATTAGGTGTATGGCCCCCAGGTAAACTTTCAGCCTGGCTAGAAACGCCAGCCACTTTAGGACTGGTAGTTTACTGCAGTGCATTAACTTATTATGCATCCTCGCTTTTCTGCATTTATGAATGCTGCGGCGGAAAATCCATTCGGAATAAACTCGAAGAATTACCCCGAGTTCATGGGAAGATGCAGCGAGCACATTGTTCGAAAGGGAAAGGACATGGCCGATTATTTCACCGAATCTCCCGAGCCAGACAAGATAATTTATGAGGTTTATGAGGCTGAGAGCCAGGCCAACATGCGCACCGCTCTCACCGTTCTGAAACCTGGAAAGGTCGGCACCGAGTACCACATGACCAAGGGCCATTTCCACGAGGACCCGGAGGCCGGGGAAGTATACTTCTGCCTGAAGGGCCGCGGAATCATCCTCATGCAGACCAGGGACGGACGAACGGACGAGGTGTGGCTGGAGCCGGGAAGCGTGGCATGCATACCCCCGCTCTGGGCCCACAGGACCGTGAATGTTGGTAACTATGATTTTGTCATGCTGGCCATCTTTCCGACGGATTCCGGGCACGATTATGGCACCATCGAGAAGGAAGGTTTCATCAAGAGAGTCGTTGAGGAGAACGGCGTGCCAAAGGTCGTTTAATTTTTAGTAATAATGGTCAAGAACCCTCGTGTGTTCAGGCCCGAGATGAATTGACCAATTACACTTATCTAAAAACATTATGCCATCAATGTTTTTCGAGAGCCCGGGACTACGGCTCAAACAATAAAAAAATAGAGTAGTCCCGGGCAGATTCGAACCGCCGTCACAGGCTCCAAAGGCCCATATGATAACCACTACACCACGGGACTGCGTTGCTATGTAGGCCTAATGCCATGTGGTTTAGATAATTTTCGCTCTATCCCTTACCTCGTCCCAACTCGGTAATTTTCCGACCGGCCCCTTCGTCCCGATGGCAAAGCTGGACGCGCTGGCTCCCAGGATTCCGCAGGTCTCCAGGTCCATGCCGCGACTTAGACCCGCATAGAATCCCGCCCGGTACGCGTCCCCGGCACCCGTGGGGTCCAGGATCTTCGTGGGTTTGATTGCCGGTATAGCCGTTGTACCGGAGAGGGTGATAATTTCGCTGCCTTCCTTGCCCTTGGTCACCACTATAATGCCGACCCTGTCCAGCATATTCTCCTTCTTTTTCATGCCCAGGTACTTCATGGCAATCTTCAGCTCATGCTGATTGACGAACAGCAAATCGGAAATATCCAGCATCTCCGAGAATATCTCCGGTGTGTACACGTACCGCAGTTCCTGGGCCGGGTCAAAATGAATTCTCTTGCCGAGCTTTCTGGCGGCCTTCATTATTCTTTTGTAGTATGCCGGTCTGCCGGTGGAAATGTGGATTATCTCGCTTGACTCGACGGTATGTGCCGCCATGGCGAATTTATCCATCTTGGCCATGGGCCCCTGGTCCATGATACATATCTGATTCTCCTGGGCATCTGTCATTATGCGGCATGTGGGCGTCAGAAACCCCTCTATCTCCGCAAGGTCATAGGTATCAACGCCGGCCTGAAAAAGCGCATCCTTGAAATCCTTCGGAAAGTCCTTACCCACGAAGGATGCCAGGGCGGTTCTCACACCCATGGCGGATGCCATCATGGCTATGTTGGAGCCTGTTCCGCCGAAGAATCTTTCCACATCGCTGACTTCCACGGACGTGTTGGGTTTCGGAAGCTTTTCCACCTTCATCAGGTAATCGATGTTCACGTGGCCGAAGACGCCCAGGAAATTGTGCGTATCGCTCATGTCCCTTCCTTCCAGTCGCACAGGTATGCTTTCTGAACGTCGGAAAGGCTGTCGATGGTAACGCCCATGGCCTTCAGTTTCAGACGGGCGACAAGATCGTCCATCTCCGGCGGAACGTCATAAACTTTTGCCTCCAGCTGTTCTCTGTGGGTGACCAGCCGTTCCGCGCACCCGGCCTGTATGGCAAAGCTCATGTCCATTATCTCAACGGGATGACCCTGCCCCACTGCCAGATTGACCAACCGACCTTCTCCCAGGAGGTAAACGCGTTTTCCGCTCTTCAGCTTGTACTCCTCAACGTGTTCCCTGACCCGGGTCTTTGCCACGGTCATTTCATCCAGGCCGGTTATGCAAATCTCGTTATCGAAATGCCCGGAATTGGCAAGGATGCACCCGTCCCTGATGTGTTCAAGATGCTCCTTGGTGACAATATCTTTGCAGCCAGTGACGGAGACGATGATGTTAGCCTCTTTCACGGCTTCCGCCATGGGCATCACCCTGAACCCGTCCATCCTTGCCTCAACCGCTTTCACGGGGTCTATCTCTGTGACTATGACATTGGCGCCCATACCCTGGGCCCTTGCGGCAATACCGCGGCCGCACCATCCGTAGCCGGCTACGACGAATATGCTGCCCGCGATTGTCAGGTTGGTGGCAGTGAGCACACCGTCGAACGTGGACTGGCCGGTGCCGTAACGGTTGTCGAATAGGTGTTTCATTTTGGCATTGTTCACCGCGAAAACAGGGTATTCCAGCTTGCCCTCGGCCTCCATTGCCTTGAGCCTGATGATACCGGTGGTCGTTTCCTCGTTCCCGCCGATAATGTTCGGAAGCTGGTCCCTGTGCTTCGTGTGCAGCAGAAATATCAAATCGCCGCCGTCGTCAATCGATATCTGCGGTTTCAGGGCCAGTACTGCCTCCAGGTTGGAGTAATACTCATCTCTCGATTCGCCTTTCTTGGCATAGGTCTCCAGGCCGTACTCCTCGTTGAGTGCCAGGGCCACCGAATCATCTGTGGAAAGCGGGTTGCAGCTTGCCAGCCGAACCTTCGCACCGGCTTCCTGCAGCGTCAGGGCCAGTATCCCTGTTTTTGCCTCCACGTGGAGCGCCATGCCGATGGTCTTTCCATCCAGGGTGCCATTGTCTTTTATGTTCTTGCCTATCTGCCGCAAAACATCCATATGGGTCCGTGCCCACTCCAGCCTGTTGATGCCCTTTGTAAGGATTTCACTGTCACTCATTCAAACACCGAAGCGGCCATGTGCTTTTCGGATATATAAATTACTGGGTTTTCGATTCAGTCCTGAATTCCGTCGACCGCCTTGACCCAGCGTTCCCTCAGTTCCCTCAGTATCTCCTCGTCCATCTGCTCTTCCTGAAGTGCATCCGTCAGATAATCCACAAGGGCGCGGACTCCGTCCTTCTTTGGGTTATTGTGGTCGATGCCAGCCCTGGCAACTTCCTCCCGAATTATTCTTCCGGCGGTCTGCATATTGCCGAAGGCTTCGGAAAATTCGAATATCACCTGGTCCAGGACCTCTATGGTGGTTTTTCTCTCGCCGACATTGGCCAGGCCCTTGATGATGACATCCTGGATGCGGGTGTAGAACGGGTCTTCGGCCCTGTCGAAGTAGAACAGCAGGTGGGCCATGGACATGAACGCATCCTCCACCTTCTCCCCGGTGAACGCACTTGTCATGAACCAGGTGTTGAGATGCTTGGGAATATACTGTTTCATTCCGTGGTTGTAGCGCTTTTCCAGGTCCTCCATGGTATCAAGGGCATTGGACAAGGTATCCGAATCAGCAAGGTCCACCTTGTTTCCCAGGAAGATGAAAGGAAGTTTCACAGTTCCGACGGTTCTGAGAATAAGTGGAATCCAGTATTTCTCCAGATTGGCCAGTGTTTCCGGCCGGGTGATGTCGGCAACGATGATGACGCCCTGGGCGCCCACAATCTGGCGGGCCTGGGTTGACATGTAACCTTCTCTCCCAAGCATGTCCCATATCATGAGATTGACTTCTGTTTCCTGTCCCTCGAAATTGATGTTCAGGACCTTCTTGCTCACCTTCGTTCCGATGGTTGAGATGTAGCTGTCTGAGAATTCATCATGCACGAAACGCCTTATCAAACTGGTCTTTCCCACTGCCGATTCGCCCAGAAGCACAATCTTTTTCACGGTTTTCTTGACCATCTGTTCACCCGGATACAAATTGCCTCATTGCGATATATAGGTTTCTATGGTTCGTAAGAGTTCAGTTTTCTGAAATTTTAGATTGTAGATTTTAGATTTTAGAACTTAGATTTTAGATTTTAGATCTTTGCAGGGAATATGCAACGCCGTCAATCCGTCGTAAATCTAAAATCTACAATCCCTAAATCTACAATCGTTATCGTTTCACCGAATACTTACGCTTTTGGCACAAATCTTAATACCCCCTTGCCGAATACTGCGCATGATGTCAAACTGGTACTACCCACAGCCCCCGCCGTCCGATGTTCCCAAGACAATATTCGATGATATAGAGAACATCAAGGGCGCGGTGGCCAAGTATTTCCCCATTTACAACACCCAGGTACATTTCGATACCGTATCAATGTATTGCAATGTGGACCTCAACACCCTGGAAAACAATTTTGAGAGCCTGAGGAAGGACATGAAATCCATGGCCTACATACCCATAATCTCGAAGGAGAGGGGCGAGTACATAATTCACATTGTCAAGCGCCAGCCGGTGAAGTTCAGGGGTCCCTGGCTCAATCTCATATTGCTCATTGCCACCATCGGCAGCACCATAGTGGCCGGAGCCGGACTCTGGAGTGTGGCATTCGGCATCGGAGATACGTTTGCCGCCAACAACCTGGCCAACGGTGCGCTGTATTTTGCTTTTCCTCTGATGCTCATACTCAGCGTTCATGAAATGGCTCATTATATGGCAGCCAAAAGTCACGGGATTGCGGCCTCGCTACCCTTCTTCATTCCTGCCCCTTTCATACTCGGCACGTTCGGAGCGTTCATCTCCATCAGGGAACCCATACCCAGCAAAAAGGCCCTTCTTGACATAGGATTTTCCGGCCCCATTGCCGGTTTCCTGGTTGCGATACCTGTTCTCTGCATCGGTCTGATTCTTTCCGGTGACATGACCGGCCCGGCGCAGGAAGAGGTTCTTCAGGGCGGAACCATGCTTATCGGTACTTCAGCCCTGTTCGAGATGTTCATGGCTGTTTTCGGGCTTTCCGGCGGGGCAGGAATTCATCCCCTGGCATTTGCCGGTTGGGTGGGCTTCTTCGTTACGGCCCTCAATTTACTTCCGGTTGGTCAGCTTGACGGCGGGCACATTGCCAGGGCGATTCTGGGCGAAAAATCCCGATGGGCCGGCTACGGCGCGATGGGTGCCATGCTCATACTCGGACTCCTTTTCAGCAGCAGCTGGCTGTTCTTTGCCCTGCTCATCATGTTCATGGGTCTGAGGCACCCACCACCGCTTAACGATGTCACAAAGCTCACTTCGGCCAGAAAGGTGGTGGGCGTTGCGGCGGCAATCATGCTGATACTGTGTTTTGTTCCGATTCCGATTTCATCGGTTCCGGTGAATTACGATTTCACCTTCCAGGAGGCGGATGCAACGCCAGTTGGTCCTTATTTCAGCCACTCCATCGATAAACCCTATTCGAATTCATGGCAGAACATTTCCTTCCCGTTCCAGATATTGAACAACGGAAACATGCCGCTTGATTTGAGATTTTCAATTTCTGTCACCTCGAATGCTGACCCACCAATCAATGCCACTGCCTGGCTGTCCGTTACCGGTGATGCAAATGTCACAGTGAGCGAGTATTTCAACATTACAATGGAAATTGGCCAGTCTGAACTCATGAGCCTGTATTTGATGCTCGGCCCGGTCCAGAGCGGCACCGAGGTGGTGATAGACATCTCAGAGAATTCTTATGACTGGGAATCCCGAAGTCTTGCCACCGATAACCAGACACCCCATGGCATGAGGGTGCGTTTCAATTTCACCTGATAAACGAGAAAGGCCGTTGCATGCCGTACTGATACAATCAAATTAAATCGAAGTCATCCGGCTTCGATAAATCAGGCATGCAACTTATTATGGTAAACTTCCAGCCCTGGCAACAAACGCCAGCCACTTTAGGGGCTGGTAGTTTACTGAAAACGCAGAAGTACCTGGTGAGGGATTTGTGTACGCGCACGGGATACATCCCCTCCAATTCGAAATCCTTTGCTAGCGTAATGTGTTTTTCCCCCGGAAGCGCAATGGCCAGTTTTCCCCCGTCCTTCAGCATCCAGTGGCATGCGCCGAACGCCCTGGCATAAAGAGATTCAATAGGTTCTTTGGCTGTACTGGCCGAGCGCCCGTACGGCGGGTCGGTGGCAATCGCATCAACCGGCTCATGGCTTTCCGGCCAGATCGAAACGTCAGCCTGCCTGATGTCCCCCTCTATCCCAAAATGTTCCAGGTTCTGCATGGTTCCGGCGACCATCCTGGCATCCATGTCTCCGCCCAATACCCTGCAACCCATAATTCCCGCTTCCAGGATAATCCCGCCGGTCCCGCAGAAAGGGTCGAAAATTGTCTGATTGGGCCTTATTCCCGTGAGATTGACAAGCGTTCTGGCGAGCTTGGGATGAAGAGAAATTGGATGCTTGAAAGGGCGGTTCTCCGGCTTCCTGGCTTCAAGGGATGAGCGGTCAATTTCACCGTTTAACATTCCCACATGGATGCGCTCGGACATCAGAATGCGAATCTCAACGTCCGGCTTCTCCAGATCTACCTTGTATCGCGCTGAAAGAATCTCACCCACGTGCCTCGCCAGGGCTGTGCCGTTCCCCGGCGGATGCTGTTCCCCCAACCGGCTGGTCCTCACCCGGAAGGTCTCACCGGGCAATTCCAATCCCCCAATCATGGAATCCAGTTCCCCGATGTCACAGGAGAAAAGGTGCTGGCTCACAGACCATGCCAGGGCCAGTCTCGAAACAAGTTCTTCGGAAGAAATATCGCTGTTGAGAACCAGCGCCCTTCCGTCGCTTTCATATCCGGGCGTATCCCGGGATGAATGGGCAACCGCCAACGATTCTGCAATCGCCAGTGTCGCGGATTCTCCCGATAACTCTATAAGATATCGCATTGACGGTACAATGTGAACAACGATTTTAGACTATCGTACCCGAAGCCTGTTTTCCGGTTTCATCGGTCGGTCGAATATCCTCGCTGTGGGACTCATTCACAACCGTTATGCTCAGTCCCTCCAGAATTATCTCGATGCCGCATTTCGGGCAGGATTTTCCCACCAGGTGCCCGTCCCCGTTACCGCCTTCCATAACAATTCTTGCGGAGCCACAATTCGGACAATCCAGACTGACCTCCAGATGCCTGCGCTCCAATCTCTCCATACCATATTTCACTATTCTGCCCACGCCCATGCCTCCTCGGCCCGGCGCATTCCGGACCATTGTATGATATAGCAATATAGAATATTTATAATCTTTGCAAAAGTTACGCGTTGGTCAATCGATTGGTGATGAGCAAGTCTCTCAGCATCTGTTTACCAAAACGCTTAAATCAAGCCTCGGTTTTCCCAAGGTATGGTTTCCAAGTCAGAAATAATGAGCATTCTCTCGGGTTACGACCCGGAAAATATTACGATTGCTACGGTCTGTTCTCACAGTTCTCTCCAGATCTTCGCCGGGGCAAGAAAAGAAGGATTCAAGACGTTGGGCATCGCCATCGGCAAGGCCCCGAAGTTCTACGACGCGTTCCCGCTGGCCAAGCCTGATGAATTCTTCGTGGTGGAGAAGTACGAGGACATAATCGCCAGGGCCGACGAACTGGCCAAGAAGAATGTGATTCTTATCCCGCACGGCTCATTTGTCGAATACCTGGGAGCCACAAGGTTCGCCGAAATACCGCTACCCACTTTCGGAAATCGAAATGTTCTGGAGTGGGAGTCCAACCGGGACATTGAAAGGGAATGGCTTACGTCCGCGGGACTGAGAATGCCCGATCTTATCAAGGATCCAAGGGACATTGACCGGCCGGTGTTGGTGAAATATCATGGCGCGAAAGGCGGCCGGGGCTTCTTCATAGCCAAGGACTTCAAAGACTTCAAGATGGGCATCGACCTGAGCCAGAAATTCAATATACAGGAATATATATTAGGTACAAGATATTATTTGCATTACTTTTATTCCCCCATAAAAAAGGACGGATATAAATTGTCCAAGGGAACGCTGGAACTCATGGGGATGGACCGCCGGGACGAGACCAACATCGATGAAATCTACAAATTGGGCGCCCAGGAGGAACTGAAACGCCTGGACATATATCCGAGTTTTGTAGTTACCGGCAATATTCCTCTGGTGATAAGAGAGTCATTGCTGCCCAAGGTATTCGCCATGGGCGAGCAGGTCGTTGAACGTTCTATAGAATTATTTGGCGGCATGATTGGCCCGTTCTGCCTGGAGACAATAGTCAATGACAAACTGGAGTTCTACGTTTTCGAGATCTCCGGCAGAATTGTGGCAGGCACCAATCTCAACGTTTCCGGCTCCCCCTACTCCGACATGATAGAGCCCGGAATGTCCACAGGTCAGCGCATCGCCCGGGAATTGAAGGATGCCATAAAACTGGGAAAATTAGAAGAAATCGTTTCCTGAGTTCTCACATCTGCATTATTACCCGTATGATAAACCAAGCCATGAATAATATTAAAGCCAGGACCAAGATGGCTCCCGCGATCTTAGTATTTTTAGAATAGGGCACATCCGACCGTGTGGCAGTTCCCGTAAAATACATCGGCCCAAGGCCAGTGCTTGGGGCTGGAACATATTTCTTTTCATCCGGGTTTGGGTCCTCTTCCGCCATGGTATGTACATTGTCGAGCGTCCTTATGAAACTATCGCGGCAAGGCATAGCCTAAGCTAAGCTACACTATACGCTGGGTACACAGGGAATAACGTCCAAATGTCCCGCAGGACTTTGGATACCGCTACTTGCCCATGTCGCCCCAGACCTCTGCGAAGCGGTCGACCACCGCATCCAGGAAGCTGGCCTTATATGTGAGAATGACCCTGGCCGTGTTCTCCGGGTCAAGGACGCGGTAATTTGTCGCGCGCCCGTCCTTCTCGCTTCCTACAATGCTGGCTTCGGTCAACTTCTTCATGTGGAATGACAGTGTTGATTTGGATATCTTGAACTGTGCCAGAACGTCCTGGAAGCTGGCATTTACATTTAACATGAGAAAAATAACAATCCTGCGGGGAATTTCCTGCCTCAGCAGTCCCACGGTAATCTTGTCCCCCCAGCTGAAGCCTTCACGCACGAAATACCGCTTGCGGTTTCCGTCCTTCTCCGCCATGAGTATCTCTTTCTTCTCGAGATAGTTCAGGTTGTACTCCAGCACTCCGACAGCGAGCCCCAGCTCCTTCTCCATCTCTCTCAGGTACATGCCCGGGTACTTTGTCAGCAGCTGGTATATCTTCCTGCGATTCTCCAGTTCCAGGACGTCTTCATCCATTCTTCGGCACCAACTATTTCTTCACAACGCTCAGGTAGAGGAACGCCATGATGGCGAAGTCCACTATTGTCACCAGCACAGAAGTGCTGAAAATATCTCCTATCCCGGCAATGAAAAGCCCCAGCGTGAGAAGCAATCCCTTCACCAGAAACATGCCGAATGCCGCGCTCACCAGAAGCAGTCTCCTGCTTCCGATCCTGTGGTACGTAATCGCCGATATCACAAACAGTATCAGCGAGAAGCCCAGCAGTGCCACTCCGAAGAATAACTTCAAATTATCCATAAGGCCACCGCTCGGGTATCGGTTTGACATTCCTAATACTTTCGGATGCTATTGAAGACATGCGCAGGCACTTTCACTAGCATATTATTTGAAATAGCTTCCATTGAAATTATGGCGCATTACGAGACTTTTTATTATTTTCGGGATTTTTGGCATCAAGCATGGATGCACCATGAGCCAGTATATTTCTCAAAAGAAGGGTTGGCACCATTTCCCGAATAAATTAAAAAGTCTCCGCATTACCACCGCAACTATTATATATTCGGATTACAATCCTAATCATTATGTTCCGAAAGTTTGTTGACAGGGAATTCGAGCGTTCCTTTCTAGAGGAACGTTGCGGCACTGGAGAGTTCGAGTTCATAGTCGTTTACGGGCGCAGACGCCAGGGCAAGACCGAACTGATAAAGAATTTCATTGTAGATAAGTCTCACCTGTATTTCCTGTGCGACAAAGCTGGAACCGAAAGAAACGCACGCAGGTTCAAGGCTGCGGTTGCCGGGTACCTCGACGAGCAGGAGATAGAGTCAACGGACCTCAGGGAGATTTTTACACATCTGGCTAAACGTACGGCCGGGAAGAGGCTTATCGTGGCAATGGACGAATTCTCCTATCTGGTGGAGAAAGATGGAGCTATACCTTCCATATTCCAAGCAATTGCGGACGAGGTTCTGAAGCGCACGGACGTTTTCCTCATACTCTCCGGCTCCAGCGTCTCGATGATGGAGAGAGGCGTCCTCAGCAGAAAGAGCGCCCTCTACGGCCGGAAGACCGGCCATATCCGTCTTGGCCCGCTCCCGTTTTCCGCTTTCGCGGAGTTCTACCCGGGCAACGACCTTGTGGAAAACATCGAGTTTCATGCCGCAGTCGGCGGCGTTCCGTTCTACATGGAACGTTTCTCCGATGATAGAAGCGCAATCGAGAACATACGGGAACAGGTTCTGGAAAGAACTGGCCATCTCTACGAGGAGGTGGATTTCCTGCTCCGGGAGGAAATGCGGGAGCCGGATATGTACAAAGGGATACTTTCAGCCATTGCGGAGGGGAACACGAAGCTCTCTGGCATTGCGGATAGAACAGGGATAAGAGTCCAGGATATGGACAAGTACCTGAAGATGCTGAACCGCCTTGGTTTGGTTGCCAAAGAAAGGCCAGCGACCGAAATGAGGGGGAAACGGAGCCTGTATTGCATCGATGATAATTTCGTCTCGACATTCTTCAGGTTCGCAGAACCGTTCAAGTCAGACCTGGAAATAGGAATGACCAAGGCAGCAGACAAGAAGCTGGCACGGGATTTTAACTCCCACGTGGGAAGAACCTTTGAGAGGCTCGTAAGGGAGGAAGTGGTCCCGAAAACGGAGTTGATTACAAACGCACCCATCGGCAGATGGTGGGGTCACAAGCGCGATGCGGAAACCGGCGAGCGCAGAGAGTTGGAGATAGACATAGTCACCATCGACGAATCCGCGCGCACCATCCTTTTCGGGGAATGCAAGTGGAAAGAAGATGTGAACGGCCAGAGGTTACTCGAGGAACTGAAGGAAAAGGCGGAGTTCGTCACCCTGAAATCTCCCAAGGGGTGGAAGGAGCGTTATATCCTTGTCGCCAGGACGTTCAAAAAGAGACCTGATGAAAGCGAAGTCCGCTGCCTTGATTTGGAGGACATTTCGGAACTGCTTGGCGGGGCTAAGAGCCGATAGGCGGCTTTGGGTGCAGCGGCAGTTGAACGTACTTATAAGGTATGGAAGACAATATTCCTAATACTTTCGGATACCTTCCGGGCAATTATTTATAGTCACGGAAAACGATATACTTCCGACATGGCACAGAGCAACTTATCGGAACTTCGGGCGAAGGAATCGGAATTCACCGCCATCTCCCAGGATATAAAGGGCGGCAGCAGCGCCGCTCTCTGCTCGGTCTGCAAGGGCTCCAGGCTGCTGTGCGGGAAGGACAGGTGTCCTGTGGTGACCAGATACCACGCACATCTCAAGGCCAGCACGAAATTTTCAGAGAACATGGCCGGTTCATCGCCACCCAGCGTCTTCGTGGGCCGGGCCGGATATCCGAAAGTCTACATCGGTCCGATGGTCCCGCCGATAATGGGCGATACCGAAATAATGGACATGCCTGAAATGTGGGTCGGCAAATCCATCGATGACATACTGGGCTACCGGATGAACCTGGTCCGGGGAATGCACGCTGTTAATGTTCACAATGTGGAGAACGGCGGCCGAATAGTGGACGAGACCAGGGAACTGGCCATGGGTTACGGGACAGCGGACATGGAAGCCGTATTTTATCGGCGCCCGTCAGGCAGGATGACCTTCGATGACAACACCCAGCCGTTCGGCCCTTCGGCACCATTAAAATCATTCGACATCAACAGCCTCAAGATAGACCATCGCATCGATAAGGCATATTCGGACACTGACCTCCGGGCCGCGGAAGCCGTTATAGGCCTCTACGGCAACGGCACAATGCTTTCCAGGCTCCAGAGGTCCTTCAGCGTGGGCGCGTTCGGCATCGGAAAGAACCGCAAATTCGTTCCGACAAGATGGAGCATCACCGCCATCGACGACATCCTCGGGAAGAATCTTCTTCAGAGTACCAGGGATGCGCCCATAATCACGGATTTCGAAGTTTACGAAACAGAGAGCCTGGACAATCGCTGGGCCATACTGATGATGCCCTGTACCTGGCGATACGAGCTCATCGAGGCCTGGTACCCGAGGAGCGTGTGGAACCCCTACGGCCAGGGAATCGAGATTATCTCCGATTGGGAATTTTACAAGCCCAGGAAGACCTACGCCCGCATCGGCGGGTGCTATTATTCCGCCAGGCTGGCAGTGAACGAGAATCTCACTGCCAGGAACAGGCAGGCAGGCGTGGTCATATTCAGGGAGGCCCATGCCGGCTACATCATGCCGGTGGGTGTCTGGAACGTCCGGGAGAATGTCCGGGATGCGGTGAAGAAGGTGCCTAAGAAATTTGTCACCCTCTCGGTGGCACTGGCGTACATCCAGACCAAGATGGACATCCCCATGACCAGATGGATAAGGACCAGCGGAATACTGAAGGACATGCTTTACCAGCGGAGAATCGAGGATTTCCTGGGGGGCAGGGCAGAACCCGGATTGGAGGCGCAGGATGAGGATCACGGAAGTGAAGGCCAGCACAGCTTGCAGCCCATCTAAATTGCCGGGCCTGGATTGGGCCCTGAACCCGTATCGGGGTTGCAGTCACGCTTGTGTTTACTGTTATTCTGCGGACATACTCCGCATGGCCCCCACTGACAAATGGGGCGCTTCCCTGGAGGTGAGAAAGAACCTTCCGGTGCTGCTGGCAAAGGAGCGGAAGAAGAAGAAAGGCGTCATTGGCCTCGGAACCGTTACAGACCCTTATCAGCAAGTCGAGGAAAAGACCCTGCTGACGAGATACTGCCTGGAACAGCTGGCCCTCGGCGATTCCCGGGTCTGCATCCAGACGAAATCCGACCTGGTTACAAGGGACATCGACATACTGGCCAGGATGAATAATCCGGAAGTGGGCATCACAGTTACTACCATGGATGCGGAAATGGCGGCAAAGCTGGAGCCGGGCGCACCTCCCCCCGATAGACGGATGGCGGCCGTCCGGAAACTGGTATCCGCCGGAATCCGCACCTGGGTCTTCCTCGGCCCCATAATTCCCGGCATGAATGATTCCTATGATTCCCTGGCCGAGGTTGTCCGGGGCGCCAAGATTGCCGGTGCCAGCAAAATAATCTATGACTATCTCAGGCTGAAACCAATCCTTCAGGAACGAATGTTGAAAGAATTTGGTTATGAAAAGGCCCATGTGGCCATCAGGGACTCTGTCGACAGGGAATGGAGGGAACGCGTGTCCATTGACGTGGAGATTCTGTGCGAGGAGCACGGGATAGCGGTGGAGAAGGTGTTCTGAATTCCATGTTCTCACGAAGTTTTAATATAATTGCAGTAATACTCGGCCAAGTATGTGTCGGCCTTTGGCCAGCACTCAATTACCATTCGCAAAATCAAAGTGGACTCGTAGCTTAGCCAGGATTGAGCGCCGGCCTTCTAAGCCGGATGTCGTGGGTTCGAATCCCATCGGGTCCGCTATTTTTTCTTATTGAGATTTTCATTTCTCAGAAGATATTTCTTTCTTTTTCTGAAATATGTCTTTGCTTTCCCGAATTCATTTGCTGCCCCCACGAGCCCTGCCAAGAAAAGAGCAACAGTGAGCATAATATTTATTTTTATATCTCCATCGTTATAAATTATTGGCATCGGACTTATCACAATCATGTAGGCAAAGATTATTCCCGAAGAAAAATATGCCAGGCCAGTTATATTCAGAACTGCCGCTGTGATTATGCCAATCAACGTAAATAAAAATGGGGATAGCGCTATTATCAATATCAAGCTATATTCAGACGAAATAATTATCAAAGACAGCAAAAAGAGGAATAATGACATCATGCCAATAACGAATCCTCTTCCTTTCATACAGAACACCGTTCACTGAATGGGGAACTCCGGTATTAAAAACTTCGTCCCGCGTTCGGTAACACCCCTCGACAAAAGAGGGACATAATCAATCGCATCATCAACGATTCCGAAGCTTCCGTTCTTGTTGTCGGCGGCCGAGAAAAGTTTTAATCCTTCGATGTGTATAGCCTATCGGGGTAAAACGATGGATAAAGGACTCGATGACGACGACGAAATTTTCTATGGCGGCGGAAAGCCCAAGCCAAAGAAAGAGGAACAGGACAAGAAATCCGAGCCGAAGCAGAGCGTATACGGGAGCAGCTATGGCACCGGCCAGAAGCAGCCTGAGCAACGTCAAGCGTCCGCATCGCCCGAACCCGCCCAGGTCCCGGTCACTCCCGAACAGGAGCGCGACATCGAATCCGAGATTACGGCGACAAGGCATGATAAGCAGATGGCCGCGGAAATTCACGACATCACAAAGCTGAGGCAGAAGGCGGCCGAGCACAGTGCCGAGGCTGCAAAGTATTTCAAGAAGTACAGAGCGGAGGAAGCGGCCATGGTCAAATACACGGAAAACGCCAGCAAGGCCAGGCGCACCGCCGAGGGTTACGAGGAAAAGTCCAAGGATGCGTGCGCAAAAGCGGATGACAAGCAGGCTGACCTGGAATACTTGGAGGACAGGAAGGCAGAGCGCGCAAGGATGAAGATTGCCAAGTACAAGGCCAAATCCGCCAAGATGAAGAGCAAGGCCAGCAGTTACATGGCCAAATCCGCCAAGCTCTCCCAGAAGGCCGCTGCCAAGAGCCAGAAATCCAAAGCTTTCCTGGAACAGAGCAAGACCCACGAGGCCGAAGCCCAGAACCTGACCAAGAGGGCGAACAAGTTGCAGAACACCGTTGCCTGAAGGCCCGAACCTTGAAATGAGGGCTCCCCAATGCTAAAGCGTGGGGTATCCCTTTCAGTTGTCAAATTGAATGACAATGCTTAGTTTGGCAATAAATGTCATTCAATAATGTTCAAGCTTACTCGAATCACACAGACAGTGGGGAAGCCCTTAATTGAACAAGTCATCGCAGCAGAACTGCATGAAAGTGCCCGTATCCACAGACTTAAAAGTCGCGGTATGTGGGCGATGACATGTTCAATCAGGTAATTTGAAATAAGGCAGATGTATTCTAGGTACGTTCATCATGCAGGAGACATGATGAAAATTAGCAAGAGGGAAAAATATGTCTGGACAATATTATCAACAGCCGCCCCCACAGGAGCAGCAACCCCCACTGGCACAGGCACCGTATTATCCCCAGGAAAAGAAGGGCTTGGAAAGCTTCTTCATCGCCAGCGACAAGCTGGGCCTGTTTCTGTTTTTGTGCGCAGGCATGATGTTGATAGGTTTTCTGCTTCTGAACATGATCGCATCCGGTCTGGTCAGATTCGAGAGCGCGATTGTTTTCCTGGGTATGTTAGCGGTTGATGCCGGCATAATTGTGCTGATGACCCTGATCTTGGTGGCCGCATTGTATCGCAACGACCTGCCGGAGAAGACGAGAAACAGTATGATAATGGTTTACGGAATAATGGCCGTAATCTTTGTTATCATGTACATGGTAAGGATATTCGCCCTTTGAATCAAGGCCCATCATCCAGCCCGACAGCGTAATGGGGTTCATGCCCCACTCCTTATTTCTTTATTATTACTTCAATCATGCCGCATCAGATTTTTAACAGCCACATTCTTGGAGAAAGTTTAAATATATTAATTTGCTTGTTCAATTGTCCGTGTGTGATGGCTTACCATTTCACTTGGCGAAAGGAGAACAGTATAATGTACGACAGAGACAGAGGCAGAGACAGAGGAGACAGAGGCGACAGGGAAATGCACAAGGCGCAATGTTCGGACTGCAAGCAGGAATGCGAAGTTCCGTTCAAGCCCTCGGAAGATAGGCCCGTATATTGCAAGGATTGCTACCAGAAGCACAGGCCCCCGCGAAGAGACAGATATTGAATTTGGAAATTTAACAGATTTCAAAATTTATTTTTAATGGGGGGTCCGGTACCCCCCTCCGTTTTAACCAGATGTTCTAACAACAATTTCCGCGGTGAATGCAATTGCATCAATTATGAAAACAGCGCATTCGCCAATGATGCGGAAACAATTACAAACTAAATCCAGCATCATAGAATTTCCTTCATTATGCAAACAAATGGTGAATGCGAGAACTAAATTCACGCAATAACGAGCGTTCGCCGGAATCACCATTCAATTGACAAACAGATTCATCGTGTGTGGAATTTCCGCAAAATCATAAAAAACAACTGGATTCATGATTTTGCGGGGTTACTCGTACCCTCTCTTATCATCATAGAATTCCTGATTCCAGTAATGGTACGGGCTGGTTGCTTTCTGGGCGCCGGTCATGTCACTGGCGACACCGCGCTGGTATGAGCCGTATTTATCCTTTATCTGCTCTTCGATGGTCTTGCTGCGCTTGAGCGCCAATTTAATATGCTCCGGCAGTATGAATTCGGATTTGGTGGTGATGGCAATATCCCCGGCGGTGCGAATGAGCCCGCCCAGTTCCCTCAACCTGAGTGTGAGTGAGTTCTCGGCCTTGTCTATTCTGCTGGCCCTGGAATGGGCCTCTTCCACAAGAGCCTTCACGGTATCCCTGGTGGCATGGGGGATTTTGCCGTCGAACATTATCTCCTGGGCCATGAACTGGGCCAGTTTCGCCCTGTTTCTATCGTCATCTGGCATGGTTACTTCCACCAGAACCTCGTATCCCGAACCGATTATCCTGGACCTCAGCGGTGAAAGTACGTGCTCCAGGTCCTGGATGTTACAGGCTCCGACAAATATAAAGTTGCATGGGACATTATCAACCCTCACGCTGGCACCCGCACTCTGTGGATTTCTTCCGGTTATGGGGAAACGGCGTTCCTGCATGGCGGTAAGTATGAATCTCTGGTAGTGGCCGAGATGCGGCAATTCGTCAATGAAAAGCACACCCTGGTGGGCTTCGTGGATTGCACCGGCGACCACGCGCTCGTATGGTGGTGTTCCGAGGTTTGGGTGGGAACCGTACGGGTCATGACGAACGTCCCCAAGCAATTCGGTCTGGCTGGCTCCTGTTGAGAGCACAAACGTCTTTCTCTCCAGCGGCACCAGGACCTTGGACGGGCTTATCTTCTCCATCTCGCGGCGCTTCTCCAGGGTTTTCTGGTCAAGGACCATTATCATGTCGCCTGCTCTCTCGTAGACCACGACCTCCTCCTTGCCGTAACGCTTCCTTGTTGTGGTGACCCTTTCTTTCTCGGCAAGTTGCCCCAGTGTGACTTCCACAAGGCCGCCGAGCAAATCGCCGAAGGGGTTATTGGCAGCGCTGCCCATCTGTGCACTCTTGGGTTTTGCGCATTTGGGACACAGCCTTTCCTTGGGGCCCGAGTATGTCCCGCAGTTCATGCATTTGTATCCCAGACGCTCGGCAACATTGACGGGAACGGCTTTCGGGTCAATTAACTCGCCCTCAGCGGATTCATGTTTTTCAGTTTCCTTGATGACCTGTTCCCTGTTAAACACCTCCACCACCGGTCTTTCGGGATTCTGGGGGTTGTGTACCACCCTTATCTCCTCGGAAGGCAGCGGCAGATGGAGGGCCAGGGCCTGCGCTATCATGGATTTCCCGGTTCCCGGCGGACCTACTATGAGAATGTGCCTGTGCTGTGCCGCAGCGGTAGCCGCCAGTTCAACAGCCTCAACCTGGCCCACTACCCTTTTCAGCGGATCCGAAGGTATGATAATGTCTGCCGTTGTCTCTATCTTGCCCAGGTCAAAGCCTTTTTCCGCATCGAGGAACGGCTTTCCGTCAGATTTTTCCTTGATATCTGCTATGCCTACCACCATTTCATGTTTCTGTTCACTCGAAATCTTCCTTGGTCAACACGGTAAGCCCATCTGGTAGTTTGGATACCTTTCCCATCTTGGTTGCCACCAGGGTGCCTATGCCCATGTCGCTGGATATGTCAAGAAGCCTCTGGGTGATGATTCCGTCGAACACAACAGCTTTGATGCCCTGTGTATCCTTCTGACCTTTCAGCGCCTCTGCGAGGTCCTTTACAGCCATCTCTGCTATGACGGCGTTTGCTTCGGATATGAGTCTGGCCTTGGAGTTACCCACCACTTCCTTGAACAGGTCTCTGAACATGCGTTGTTCATCGGAGAGTTTCGGTTCCTCCTTCTTCGGTGCCGGCGGTGGCGTTCTCTGCTGGACACTTTCCTCCGGCCTTTCCGGCCTCTTCATCATCTGCTTCTGCTGGCCACCCTTCTGCTGTTGCTGCTGATTGTCCTTCCTGTTCTTGAAGTCGTTTCCGCCCCTCTGGTTCTGTTGATTTGGCTGGCCGCCCTCAGTTGTGGGCTGGTTCAGTATTTCGTGAGCCTGTTCCGCCATGACCTTGTGTCTGAGCGCTTTCATTATCTGCTTGCTGGTGAGCTCCTCCACTTCCTTTCCCGGAGGTGCGCGGGTTATGAAATCGATTTCTGCTGTCTGCAGCAATTCCCTGAGAATCAGTTCCCCGCCCCTGTCGCCATCGACGAAAACGGTAACTGTCTTCTGCTTGGAAAGTTCAATCACTGTCTTGGGTATGTTGGTGCCCTCGACCGCTATGGCGTTCTTGATGCCTGCTTTCAGAAGATTGAGCACGTCGTTCCGGCCTTCCACCACTATGATGGCATCCGAATTTATGACATTGGGTCCGGCTGGCAGATGCTCGGGCCCGTAAGTGAGAATCTCCTGTATCTGGACTGCTTCTTTCACAGATTCTGCAAGGTTGCCGCTGACGTTCTTGGAGTCTTCCAGCATGTTGGAGAGCAGTTCCTTCGCCCTCTCGATGATGGTATCTCTCTTCTTCACACGCACGTCCTCTATTCCGAGTATCTTGACTCTGGCCTTGCAGGGTCCGACCCTGTCAATGGTCTCCAGTGCGGAAGCGAGTATCGCGGTTTCCACCTGGTCAAGTCCCGAAGGTATCTCCACGACGCCCTCTGACTTTCCCTTTGTGGAATTAACATCAACCTCAATTCTGCCTATTCTGCCTCCCTTCTGGAGGTCTCTCAGGTCAAGTTCGTCCCCGAGCAATCCCTCTGTCTGTCCAAAGATGGCACCCACAACGTCCGGTTTCTCTACGACACCGTCTGCGCTTATGTTTGCCCTTATCAAATATTTAGTTGTATTTGGGTCTAAATTCATGTTATTCACCTTTTTGCTGTTATTGTTATATGTTTATTATCAGCTCTTTCAGCCAACTTCCATATATCAAACTTCCAGCTTTCATGTGCTGGTATAACATACCGCGGTTCCTGCCCTCTTTTCGGGGCATTTATGAACATTATTGATAGTCATTGTGATGTAATCTTGAAGTTGAAATCTTTGAGCTTTCAAATACATTAGTAGTTGATTCTGTATAAATAGTTTTGCTTGAATACCCACCCATTCAGTATTTTAACAAGTGTGGCCAGCATAGTTTTGGGAACGTCAAAAGAAGTTGATACACCCACACAAAGTCACGTTGTGTTGAATGCGGCTTCCAGCATTTTTCAACAGAGCATTCGACAATGGCCCGGTTACAATCTATAACTAAATCCAGGGCCATATTACTCACAACATTATGCAAACAATCGGTGAGTGCGTAACTAAATCAAATCTTATGAAGCACTCGCCATGAATCAACATTTTTCAAACACACAGATTCAAAAAGTGAGAAATTTCCGCAATCGACATTCTACAAACGATGAGATTGCGGGGGGAAAAGGTTTTATCCATTCCGGTGATGTCAGACTCTCAATAATATTACGGAGTTGAACACAATGGCGAGAAACATAGTCGTGGAACCTCTGAGTTCCATGTATATCGAAAATCAGGGTGTGGAAATAGTTGAAAGAAAGGGTATCGGTCATCCGGACAGCATAGCTGATGGTTTGGCAGAATCCGTTTCAAGGTCACTTTGCAATATGTACATAAAGAAATTCGGAAAGATACTGCATCACAACACCGACGAATGTCAGATAGTGGGCGGTCAGTCCGCCCCCAAATTCGGCGGCGGCATTGTTCTCGAACCTGTCCAGATAATTCTTGTGGGTCGTGCTACCACCGAGGTCGAGGGCGAGAGGCTGCCATACAGGTCCGTCGCGGTAAAGGCCGCCAGGGACTATCTCAGAAAACACTGCTCCCACCTGAACATCGATACAGATGTGACGCTCGAATGTCTCATCGGTCAGGGTTCCGTGGACCTCAGGGGTGTTTACGAAACCGGAAATCTCCTCTCGAATGATACTTCTTTCGGTGTGGGTTTCGGCCCGCTGAGCGAGACCGAAAAGATAACGCTCGAAACCGAACAATACATCAACGGCCGCCTGAAGAAGAGCATGCCTGAAGTTGGTGAGGATGTGAAGGTGATGGCCTGCAGGATGAAGGACAAGATCAATCTCACGATTGCGGCAGCCATGGTGGGTTCCGAGATTCCGGACAAGAGCCATTACAAGAATGTGGTGGAGGAACTGGGGGAGAAGGCCCTGGAGCAGGCTTCCCGTTTCACCTGCAGGGAAATATCCGCTAACGTGAACACTGCCGATGATTACAAGAAAGGCATCTATTACCTCACAGTGACCGGTCTTTCCATGGAGAACGGGGACGACGGTTCAGTGGGCAGGGGCAACCGTGCAAACGGTCTTATCACCCCTTACAGGCCAATGAGCATGGAAGCCACAGCCGGCAAGAATCCCGTAACCCACGTCGGAAAGATGTACAACATTCTTTCCAACAAGATTGCCAATGACATATTTGACGAAATGGGCGGAAATGTTCTGGAAGTCCATGTGCGCATACTCTCGCAGATAGGCTCTCCGATTGACAAGCCCCAGACCGCCAGCGTCCAGATAATCCTGGCAGACGGTGTGAAGATGGACAAGGTCAAGAAGGACATTGTCGGCATCGTGGACAACCGCCTGGAGAACATCTCTGACATTACCGACCTCATAGTCAAGGGCAAGATCCCGACGTTCTGAGAACATGTTCGAGGTGGAACTGGCCAGCAGGGGAGGCGCCCCCCTCTTTCAGTCATTCCATATACTGAAGGCCATGTGGCACATCCAGCAGCTTCAGCCCCTGGGCCGGAAAGAGCTTTCAGAACATCTGGGCATAGGCGAGGGCAGCGTCAGGAAACTTATCTCCCACCTGGAGGAACGGTTCTGGGCCAGTACCAGCAGGCAGGGTATTTCCCTTTCATCTGACGGAATAAAACTTCTGGAGAATATTGGACTGAGGGCCAAGGAAGTTCACGCAGGCAACATAACCGTTGGCGAGATAGACTTCGCTATCCGGCTCAGGAACATGGCCGAAAAGGTCTCCAAGGGTATAGAGCAGAGAGATGAAGCAATAAAGGTGGGCGCGTCCGGCGCTACTACCCTTGTGTTCAGAAATAAATTGACATTTTCCGACGGCTTCGATGTTGCCAAGTCAGATTCCAGGGCCGGCAGAGTCCTGGTGCAGGATTTTGAGCTGACGGACGGTGATGTACTCATAATCGGTTGCTCACCTGAACCGGAACTGGCCATGGACGGCGCCTTTGCCGCGGCAGTGCTGACGCTGGATTCTGAAAAATGAAAATAATTGTTTAAGGGTTGCAGGGGCATTTCGCCCCTGCATTGGATTATAATCTACTAGCTCTGCTTTCCGCAGTGCGGGCAGACTTTGTAGCTTGCCTGTATCTGCTGACCGCATCCGAGGCACATCCTCATGCCGCCGCCCTGCTGGGCCGGTGCTGCTGCCTGTGCCTGCCTTCCGCAGTGTGGGCAGTTATTGAAATTCTGTGGAATCTGCTGTCCGCATCCGAGGCAGAGCCTCTGCTGTTGCTGTGGCGGTGGGGCTTGTCCGTATCCGGGGGCCGGGCCGTAGCCTGGCGGCGGTGGCGCGTAGTATTGTGGCTGTTGTTCCTCATACTTCATGAGGTAATATATTATCGCGGCTGGCCAGCAGAATATAACCAAAATGATCAATATCCCGATGCTGCCGGTGAAGTGTTTTGCCATTGTTTCACGTCCTCTCTGAGGCTGTCCCTCATTCAAGGCAGATAAATGATTGGGTTTATTTAAAATTGCCGCAATAACTGGAATACTTATCTCTTATCGCTCGGAGGAGCAAGTCCATCACATTTCGGGAATACTATGTATTGGGGGCATGTCTTGCAAGTTCTAAGGTTGCGCCACCCGTTGTACAGATTGTAAACGATTGCCACGGTAATGGCAAATACTCCAATCAGAATGCGCTCGTTTCCGTTGGCCAGCACAATCGACATGAGTGCCAATGCCAACATGATGCCGAGTTCCGCCCGAAAAATCACATGGATGCCTTTTCTGAAATTATCCTTGAAAATCATTTTTCTGATCAGGTTGATGCCAAAAAGAACAAGGGCCAAGGCAAGAAGGAAGTAATGGTCCAGGGCATAGAGTCCGTTCAGTATATACAGAAACACAAGTGTCAGCGCCACCGACGGATACGTGATGAAACAGCCCATGCAGAGCTTGCGGCCCCGAAATTCAATAGTATGATGCTCAAAATTCTTACAGGAAGGGTGATGGGCCAGCAGGAAGGGTTCGGACGCCTTTTTCAAGGTTCACCTTCCTTTCTGCCAGCCCATATTATTCTCTGACACTGTCAGATGCTATGTCTCTATCCCATCTGCTTTCCGCAGTGCGGGCAAACATGGTAGCTTGCCTGTATCTGCTGTCCGCAGCCTAGGCACATCCTGGCGCCGGCCTGTTGTGGCGGTCCGGATGGCTGGGCCTGCCTTCCGCAGTGCGGGCAGTTGTTGAAGTTCAACGGTATCTGCTGTCCGCATCCCAGGCAGAGTCTCTGCTGGGCCTGTGGCGGTGGCGCTGGTCCGTATGCCTGTGGTGCCGGTGCGTATGCCTGTGCTCTTGTCGCGTTGATGAGCGCGTCGAACTTCAGGTATGCAATCAGTATTATTATTCCGATCAACAATCCGCCCAGGATGAATCCCATGATCATCCATATCAGGGTCTTGGACTTTGCCTGCTCGTACTGGCGCGCATCCACCATCTGGTTGACCTGCTTGCAGTTCATGTATATTATGATGTCAATTACACCCATTATCAACGGGAATATCCCGATGAAGATTGCAACAAACAACATCAAAAAGATACCTGCCAGCAAGAATAATATTCCAAGCAACAAGGCCAGTATTCCTGCGATGTTCATCATGCTCTTTATGGACTCCGCCTCCGGCGGCACCATTCCGTACGGCTGAGGGCCGTACCCTGGCGGCGGTGGCTGATAGTATTGTCCCATTTTTTTACCTCCATTTTATTTTTTCACTGATTTATTATCGTTTTTGATTTAATTCCTGAATTGGCTATTAGTATAAGAAACTTATTGAATTATGTAATTTATGCATATTTAAGCGGTTGAATGCGAGGTTCCTGCAATTTCAACACGAAATACCTTTATACCGACCTGTCAATCCCAGTCCATGGACCGGGCGCTGGTGGACCAGCTGGCAAGGCAGTCATTGTGGCTCAGGGATTCCTGGCTCTGGCTTCTTCGGGAGAAAGTAATCATTCAATCGAGACCGAAAGCCCTGGAGGTGGGATGCGGTGCAGGCCATGTGATGGACATCCTTTCGGAGCAGATGGTCGTCACCGGTCTCGACAATGACCCGGACATGGTCTCCCTGTGCAAGGCCAGGGGTCTGGATGTTATTCTTGGCGATGCCGAGAAACAGCCTTTCCCCGACGGAACTTTTGACATTGTTTATTGCTCGTATTTATTACTCTGGCTCCCGGAACCGGAAAGGGCGGTGCGGGAAATGGCGAGAGTTTCAAAAAACTGGGTGATATGCCTGGCCGAGCCGGATTACGGTGCTCGGATAGATTATCCGCCGGAACTGGAATCCCTCGGGACCGCCCTTGTCGGGGACCTTCAGGCCAGGGGCGCGGACCCCTTTGTGGGCAGGAAACTGCGGGCGATATTTTCAGGTGTCGGTCTCGACCCGGAAATCGGCGTTCATCAGGGTGTGTGGCCGCTGGAGAAACTCCGCACGGAGGCAGAGGGGGAATTGGCATGGCTGGAAGAATCGGCAAGGCCAAAAATCAGGGCCACATTATCTGCGGCCATAGATGACGGAACCGCGTTTCAGTACAACCCAGTGTTCTATGCAATCGCCAGAAAATAAACGGGATAGGCCGTTGCATGCCGTTCTAATACATTCAAAGAAAATCGAAAACGATGAGTTTCGATAGGTCAGGCATGCAACTTATTATCGTAAACTTCCAACTAAGAATCATATAATTACGAAGAGGTTGGTAGTTTACGGGTTGGAGAATCTGTCGCCGCAAAGATAATCCCCATGCTCGATGGACAGCGGGCAACCGCCGCCGCACAGCTGCCACATCCCGCAGTTTTTGCACTTTTCCGGCATGTATTTCCTTTCGCGGATGCGCTTACATAGTTCGTTATTCCAGATTTTGTCCCAGTCTCCCAGGGCCTTCCCCAGCGGCTGATAGTAGCTCTGGCACGGAATAACTGTCCCGTCCGGTTCCATTGCCATGTTTATGGAGCATGCTGTGCACTGCTTGATGCCGAGTCCGTAATTTACTGGATTAAATTCGCAGTAGGGCGTGGGTGCGTACCAGATTAGATTTGCATCATGCTCTGCGGCAATCCGCCTGAGTTTTTCCAGGGCTGCTGCCAGCTCATCGAATGTGATGCCTTCCGTGCTCTTCCCCTGACCGGACCGTATCAGGGCGTTGAATGCGATGTTCTTCACACCCAGGAATATGAGGAATTCCATGGTTTCGGTTATGTCGGCCAACGTTCCCTTCATGATGGTGGTGTTGGTGCTGACATAAAGGTCCTCTGCAAGTGCCGCTTTGATTCCGGCGACGGTCTCCTTCCACGCTCCCTTGCCGCCGGCAAGTTCGTCATGCTGGCTCTCCAGATGGGAAAGCATGGTTATCTGCACGTGGTCCAGGCCAGTATTCACCAATTCCTTCAGATAGTCGGGTCTCGCAAGGTTCCGGCCGTTGGTTATCAGCCCGGTAATCTGGCCCAGTTCTTCCGATTTGGAAATGAGCTTTTTCAGGCCTTCGTAGAGGGTGGGCTCGCCGCCCGTGAAAACAATATGCGGTATGCCGACGCCCCAGAGCCATTCCAGTGTTTTCTTCCAAGTTTCGACGTCCGTCTCAGGTTTTTCCTTGGTCTCGTTGTAGCAATGGCCGCATCGGTTCTGGCATCTGTAAGTAAGCGCGATGTCCATCCTGTACGGCGACGGGAGTTCGTCCGCGCCCATGAGCGGACTTTCCTGCCCAACCGTTTCGATGATGTCAGTGTTGCCGGCAATATAATTCACAAGCTGGCTTTTCACGGAATTGTAATCATCGGTGACTTCCTGTTTCTTCAGCTTCCTGTATTTCTTTCCCAGGGCCTTGTAGGTCTTTACAGCATCGTCCCCGGCCAGTATGTGTGCGGCGTAGTCCACCGCGGTGCCGTTCAGGAATATCAGCCTGGAAGCATCGATTATCAGCACGCCCTTCTGTTCCGAATCAATGCGGAGATGGAACCTGTGGCCCTTGAACTCCCCCTGGCCTCTGAAGACCATGGTCTTTGAACCGACTTTTTTAGCATTCATCAGCGACCGCCTCCCGCACAGGCACATGCACAGGCGCAGGCACATGCACACCCTCCGCCCCCGCCTCCGATGCCGCCGAATCCGCCGGTTTTGCCAGTCTCGACACTTGCAAGGGCCTTTGCAGCCACACCCAGGTAATTCGTGGCCTTGTTCGTGCTCCCTGTGATCTTGGCGGAAAACGCTTCCAGATTGGACACCAGCGATTTGCTGGATGTCCTCACCCTGCCCACATAACCCTGGGCAAGCCCCTGGATGTTGACTGGCGCACCACCTTTCACCGATGCGGCATTCCTGTTGATCCAGAGCGGATGGTGGATGTAGAACGTGTTCATCCTGGTATCGTAATCCCTGTCCAGCATGAGCCATTCGTTCTTTTCCTCCAGGCTCTTCGCCATCACATTCGGCGTTCCGGCATCCTGGACCTGCTTCCAGGCCTTCTCGCAAATTGATTCGTAATACTTCTTTGTCGCCTTGTAATCGAAGCCCACCAGCTTCCCTTCCACCTGTTTTATGATGTGGGTCATGGCTGCTTCCAGCCTCTGTGTGTTCATCTGTCCCTGCACGTCCAGGGCCTCCAGGAATTTCTTCTCGTAGGTGTGTTTCGGCTCCGCGCCCTTCTTCCGGAATATCCTGAAACCGAGTCCCACTTGCATAATCTCGACAACACCTTTCTTCTCAAGGCCGAACAGAATCATTGTGGCCACCATGTCCAGCGGTCTTTCCAGGACTATGGCCGCTTCCGGTGCGGTGAGGTCCCGCCTGGGTCCGGCGCCTATCATGGTCATCTTGGGTTTGAAGTAATCCTTCTTCCGCTTGCCCCACCATTGCTGGTATGCTATGAGTATCCCTACAATGAGCACAGGAATTATGCAGCAGATATTGGCGCACAGGAAATCCCCGAATGAGACCAGCACATTCCAGGCACTGTCCCAGATTGTCTCGCTGTAATATTTATCGACGTATGAGGAAGGCAGCCCGGCCCCGAAGTTGTACCATCCGTCCGCCTGGAGCGCGATATCTACGTTCTCCGCTTCCCAGGTGGCCACCGCAAGCCCGGCCATGGAATTGAACTCTATGGCATCCCAGGGCTGGTTCTGCAGATATACGGCCTGCGTGATGTCAGAAAATCCCGGTGGAAAGAAAACCCTGGCCCTGAGGTATCCTGTGCGCCCCCGTTGGAAGGACGGGTCAAACCAAGTCGGCTTCATGTGTATGCCCACGCCGCCGTCCACCAGTTCATTCTCCCGGACCATCCTTTCGTTCCGGATGGAAAATATAAGTATGAATTCCTGTCCCGGGGTTTCGATGAGATTTCTTATCTGGCTGGTGAATTCCACGGCGACACCGACATCAATCCAGGGGGACTTGTGTATCAGGCTCGGTGTGTAGGAAACATCGTCCACCACAACGGCCGCGCTGGCCGTTGAGAGAACATAATACTTGTTGGGAAGTCCGATATCCACACCGTCCAGGTCTCCGTAATTAACGAAATGAAACTCGTATTTTATGTCAACACTGCCGTCCTTGTTAATATACACATCCACATATTCCTCTTCCAGGGCGAAATCGTAATTTAGTTGGGCTGCGGAATTTTCAGCAATGAACAGCCCGAAGGCCAGGGTCAAGAGCGCGAAGACCAATGCAAAAATCAGGAGCCTTGAACGCATGCCACACCTACCATTTTGGCTCCTCTTCCAGGGCCGACACCTTTCCGCAGAACGGGCATGTGAGCATTATCCCGCCATCAATCAGTTTGAGGTCACTGTTCTTCACGTTCCCGCCGCAGCCCGGGCACCGCACGGCCTTCTCCCGGAACTCGCCCGAACCGGACATCTGGATGTTCTGGCTAACCAACGTCGGCTTACTGGCTTCCGTTCTCACCATGAGGTAGGTGACCAGGAAAAGAAGCAGCCCTATCCCCACCAGCACCGCGCCCACCGTCAGATTGTCAGAACCACCCGCTATGATAAATATACCGCCAAGGCCAGAAAATCCCAGGCCGCCGAATAATGCCAGAATGCCGATTATCTTATTCATATTCCCGGAGGTGTGATTTGATGCTGGTTAGATAAACCTATCGGTGGAAGTCCTACATTTCAATTGCTCATCATAAGATAGACAATCATCTTTTTATCCATCCTTGCCCATTCACACTTCATGCTCCGCCCTGTCCTCAAACCAGACGCCCAGGCAGTGATTTCCATGTTCCTCAAACACCATGTGAGTCTGGCCCAGGCCAACGGCGTCGTTATCGGCATGAGCGGCGGCCTGGATTCCTCGGTCGCGGCGAAATTGGCTGCGGACGCTCTCGGCCCGGAAAAGGTCCTGGGGGTTCTGATGCCGGAAACCAGCACTCCGGACGGGTGCATGGCAGACGCTCGCGCTATGGCGGAGGAATGGGGAATCGAGGTTCTGGAGATTAATATCCGGGACATGGTTAACGTCATTTCGCATGGCCTGGATTGCCATGACAAGAGCCGACTGGGCAATATCAAGGCCCGTTGTCGGATGACCGTACTCTACAACCTGGCCAGCGAGAGAAAATTGCTGGTACTGGGGACAGGCAATAAATCTGAATTACTCACTGGCTACTTCACGAAATGGGGCGACGGAGGTTCGGACCTGGCCGTGCTTGGCGACCTCTACAAGACCCAGGTTCGGGAACTGGCCGCGAAGATAGGCGTTCCTGAACGGGTGATTGCCCGTGCGCCGTCCGGCGACCTGTGGACCGGTCAGACCGATGAGAACGAACTCGGTATCGATTACACAACCCTGGACAGGATTCTTCTGGGCATCGAGCTGGGCATGAAGGATGCGGGCATCGTCAAGGGCGCAAAGGTCACCCAGGAACAGACGTCTCACGTTAGAAATCTGGTAAGAAAGAGCGTACACAAGAGGCGGATGGGCCTCATCCCGAAGCTCGGCTCCAGGACCGTGGGGCAGGATTGGCGGGAAGCGGATTTATCGCTGTAATTTATCGTTCGCAGCCTTCACGAACTCCGAAGGATTGTTCAGATCGATTATAATCTCTTTTCCCGAACGCAGGAGCAGCATCGGGAACCGTCTTCTTGCTTTCAGTTTTATGGACACCAGGTTCCGGTTGCTGTTGGCAAAGACTATTCTGCCCATGTCACCCGCAGGAAACAGTCCGAAGGCCCAGAGTTTCGTCTCGGTGCTTTCCACGCTCTTAATCTCTCCGAAAGGAAGCAACGTGTTAAAAAGCAGCCCCTGCCTCAGCCGGATGCCGTCATCGGTTATGCAGTGGGAGGTGAACAGCGGCGTGGCAGAGACCAGGACTATGGCCAGGAAGCAGACCGCAATGAAACCGGCAAGCCATGCCGAATTGATATCGTTGATTGTCATCAGGTACAGGATTGAAGCCAGCAGTCCAGTCAGCACAAGGAACCGTATTCCGAAATGCAGCCTGGGGTAGGGGAAGTCCATGGCATGTGATTGCTTCCCCCCGTAATAAATATTACATATCAAGGAAAGTTTTCAGCGTAACGATTGTAGATTGACGATTGTAGATTGTAGATTTACGACGGATTGACGGCGTGGCATATTCCCAACAAAGATCTAAAATCTAAAATCTAAGATCTAAAATACGATTGGGCATATTCTCAACAAAAATCTAAGATCTAAAATCTAAAATTTCAGAAGGTTGAATTCTTACATGTCAAGAAAAGTTATATAACTCCCGAACCTGATACACTATTGGAAAAGTGCGGTGATTCACATGGGGAATGAAACTCAATCTGCCGGAAATGCAGCGGGAATGAAGAAAAGCAGTCAAGAGGCCTGCATGAAACCGAAATGTCCGTATTATCAGGACACCGGGTCGGAACTTGTCTGCCCGTATTTCATGATGTCCAACCATCTCGGTCCCGGGGGAGCGCCCGGTGCCAACGGAAGGACCAACTGGGCAGGCATTGCCTCCCTGATTCTGGGCATAATATCCATTTCCATGTGCTGGCTCAGCATTCTCCTGTTTCCGGCATTCATATTCATCGTGCTGGCGATACTGGGCATAACCTTCGGAGGTCTGGGGCTACGTAACGGATTCAGGGCAAGGACCGGCAAGGCCGCGGCCATTGCAGGGCTGATTCTCGGAATACTTGCGCTGATATTCTCCATACTCCTGCTTATGATCAGGTTGGCCTGGGGGTATTACTGATGGAATCCGGTCAGGCGAAACCGTCTGGCAATAAAGCAGCCCCTTTTCCGAGGCCCGACACACTTTTCGCTCAAACAGCCTGGATCCAGATTGCTCCTTACCCGGATGAGAGGAAGAAAATATCGGCACTTGAAGTTGCTTCCGTGATTCTGGGCATAATTGCAATTTCCATACACTGGGTGGTGTTTTTCCAGTGGGGATTTCTGCTGTTCGTTGTTCCCCTGATACTGTCCATCCTGGCAGTGGTGTTCGGATACATATCCGTCCACAAAATGCTCCGCAAGGATTATGTCAGAGAGAACGGTGAAGGTTCTGCCGGTCTTGCGGGTCTGTCAATGGGTATTCTCACGCTCATGTTCACCATCGCCTGGCTTGTCCTGGCCCAGACCTATCTGTGGGGGTGGAACCTGTGAGCGCCAACGGCAGCATGAATCCCAGGAAGGTAATCATGGCCATCATCATCACCGGCGTAATAATTGTCGCTTCGGTTGGCTGTCTATTCGTCACCGCAAGTTATGTCGGTCTCATCAATGCGGAGGTGTACGTTTCTGGCTCTGTTCAGGGTTCCAACGCGACCCACTGCTCCCTCTATGTGGACGGTGCAAAGGTCGCCACCAATAACCTCGGTGGAAGTTACTACGGTTCTTACGGCAATTACTTCAGCTTCTACGATATCGAGGTGAAGGCCAATATGGAACATGAGTTCAAGGTCATCACATCCGAGGGCGAGGAATCTGACGCCGTCACGGAATACACGCCCTTCGGGGAACGCACATCGGTGTCCCTTAACATAGTGAGAAAAGAGGTTTCGGTGCATATTCGGGGCAATTATCAGGGTACAAACAGCAGCCTGGTGGTCTACTGCTACGCGGACAATCAATGGGCCGGCATGGAACAGGTCAATTACCCCAGCCAAACCGATTATTACTTCACAGCCGTGGTCTATGAGAAAAGCACCCACACATTCAGGCTGGACGTCCAGTCCCCGTATTACGGCAGCATAGCAACCAACCAAACGACGGTGTACGTGGGTTCCACATCAATGACAATATACATGGACGTGGGCTGAACATACTGATAAATTGAAAAGTAGGGGCAGGGCGCAACTGCCGTGCTTGCCCCGCCCATTTCTTATTTTTAACTGGCTTTAGATTATTCCGACCTTCTTTCCGCCCCTTTCGAAGGCGTCGAGCGCTTTGTCCAGGTGCTCGCGCTTGAGCCCGGCGTTCATGATGATTCTGATTCTCGCTTTGTCGCGGGCCACCATGGGGAAGATTATCGGCAGTGCGAAGATTCCCTCTTTGTACAGGAAGGCGCTGAGCTCCTTGGCTTTCGCACTCTCGCCGCACATGAGCGGAATGATTGGTGTCTCGCTGTGCCCTGTGTCGAAGCCCATCCTCTTGATGTTCTTCTTGAAGTATCTGGTGTTCTTCCAGAGCCTCTTCACGTGCCTGGGTTCCGTTTCCAGAACCTCGATGGCGGCAATCTGGGCCGCCGCAACCGCAGGCGGGTGCGACCCGCTCAACAGCCATGTCCTTGATTTGTTGTAGGCATAGTTCACCAGGTCCTGGGAACCGGCAATGAGCCCTCCCACGACGCCGTATGCCTTGGAGAACGTGCCCATCTCTACATCAATCTTACCCTCTATGCCGAAATGTGCGCCCACTCCGCGACCGTCCGGGCCGATGACGCCTTCGCCGTGCGCGTCATCCACATAAGTCATGGCGCCGTACTGTTGGGCCAGCTTGACAATTTGATCTGCGTGGGCTATGTCCCCGTCCATGCTGAAAACGCCGTCCGTTATGATAAGAATGCGGCGGTAGCCCTTGGAGTCCGCGTCCCTGAGAACGTTCTCCAGGTCGCCCATGTCGCTGTGCTTGAACACGCCTTTGTCAGCCTTGGACAGTCGAACGCCGTCGATAATGGAGCCGTGATTGAGTTCGTCACTGATGATTATGTCGCCCTTCTCCACCAGCTGGGGAATGAGTCCCGCGTTGGCAGCGAAGCCAGTTTGATAAATAAGTGCCGATTCGGTGCGCTTGAATTTCGCAACGCGCTTCTCGGCCTCGAAGTGCAGGTCCATGCTTCCGGCGATGGCCCGGACTGAGCCGGAACCGGCGCCGTGGGTGTCGATGGCCTTCTTGGATGCCCTCTTGATTTTGGGATGGTTGCTCAGATTGAGATAGTTATTGGAGCACAGCATGATGACTTCATTGCCGTCCACCTTACAGACCGGCGCCGAGGGACCCTCCAGGGTCCTCAGCTGCCAGTTGAAGCTTTTCTCTACCAGTGACTGGTATTCCTCGCGCAAGAATCCGTTTGGGTTTCTTTTCATTTGGACACACACCTATACTGACTGAAATTGGGTATCAAAATCGTCTATTTAAGGTTGATGAAATAACAATTGCGATGAAGATGGTTTGGTGTTAGTATTCAGTGAAACGATAACGATTTTCGATTTGGGGATTGTAGATTGTAGATTTACGACGGATTGACGGCGTTGCATATTATCAACACAAATCTAAGATCTAAAATCTAAAATCTAAAATACGGTTGGGCATTCTGCCAGCACAAATCTAAAATCTAAGATATACAATCTAAAATTTCAGAAAACTGAACTCTTACTGAAAAGCAGCGTTGCACCTAAAGTCGGGTTTGACCTTAAAGTCTGAGTTTTGACCCAGAAGTCGCCTATTCAAGTGACATTAGGTGCAACGCCTAAACGAGCAGAATATTTAAGTATCATAAAATGCTATTCTATATTGCGAGGAAGACATGAGAGAAAACGTCATAGACCTGTATATCAGGTCAAAAGTGAGCCATACATATATAGCGCGAGAGAACCTGAAGTGCTACAATTTCAACATGGCGACGAATGACGGCCTTGGCATCACCGCCACGACCGACATCCAGCCCGAAGAAGAAGATGAGTCCCTGAGAGAGACGCTCACGGCTTTTGCAAAAAAGAACGGCCTGGACTTCATCGTGCATGACCTGGCAGACAAGAGGGAAAAGAGAAAAGCGATGCTCAGGGGCGTCGTGAACACTCCTGTGTTCTTCTACAGGGGGATGCGATTCCACCGAATGCCTTCGGGAAACGATTTTTCAATAATGCCAGCGAAAGTAATTCTGTATACAAACCCCAGGAGAATCATGTCCATGCGAAAGAGGATATTTGACCATTGTTCCACCCTGAACCTTAAATGGGTGTCATCCACAGAGGAAACATACTCGCCAGGTGAAGAGCAGATAATGAAGAGACTGAGTGATTTGGAGAGCCAAGACCGTATCGAGCTTCGGATTAAAGATTTGAACAATGTGCGAACAATGCTTCTTGCACGCTTACGCGGGATAAAAATGCCATCTGTTAGAGTTGTTTATAAGGATAAACGCCCAGATGCCATTACCATGATTGATAACCTGAAATCGAACGATTTGGAGAACTTAATAATCCAGAAACCCTCGACCGGGTTACCTATGAAAGCGAGAGAATCCACTAAATATCTGAAATGGGTGCCTGTAAAATTCGGATTGATGCTTAGCCTGCTTTTCCTAACACTACTGACAATATTCAGATTCATCGAATCCAGAGCAGCCAGTTACACCGAGATTCACGATACGCTGTGGTTCTATATGTTTTTGCTCGCACTCCTTCCGTCCATTTCCGGATTAATGACCATGATGGAATATTATTTCGATATGAGAATTTCCGAAACCATGTTAATTAAATACCTTCAGAAGCAAGGTATCCTGGCTTATTGTTAAATCTCGACCTTGGCCAGTCTGCTCAGTCGATAGCCGATTACCACCGAGAACCATCCCCTTCCGGCCAGTTCCTTGTCCAGTTCCGCATCCCCCGTGTCGAACCTCAGCACCGGCGTCCGTTCCAGCTTTGCCGGCGTCGAGATGATTGTGATATCATTCCTCTGAATATTCCTCAGCACAGCCGGGCTAAGCTGCAGATTCCCCCTGCCCAGAACGAATCCCTGGGCGCCTGTGGGGCTTATAATTAATCTCGTTCTATTATATTTATCCATCAATTTTAATATTCCGTTCTCGTTGAGGTCCTTCCCCACCTGGTTTCCCCCTGCAAAGGCGTCGATGCCCAGTAACGCCATCTCCATGCCCAGCAACTTACCGATTGCCTCCAGGGTGCCGCCTGGGCCCAGCAGGAACAGCGTTTCCGTTTCGTCTTTCGTCATCTCCTCGATGTACTCGCCTATCTCCTCGACAATATCCGCGTCGCTGGCCTCTGTCACCATCATCTTGGACATCTGGACAAGTGTGGATTCGAACGGCGTCAGCGCGGAATCATACAGCCGGACAGCCCATTCGCCGTTACGGTACTTCTCTTCGTCCAGGTCCATTATTTCCACATCGGCGGGCTTCAGTTCTCCTGCAATGAATCCGGCAAGAACCTCCGCAGTCCTGGCAGGGCTTATTCCGAATACCCCGGAATACATCTTTACCCCCGAAGGGATGCCCAGAATGGGTATCGTTCGTTTCACGACTGAGCAGATATCCCTGGCGGTGCCGTCGCCGCCGGAAAAAAGAATGATGTCCGCGCCTTCCTCGGAGAATATTTTCGCCGCAGCCAGAGTATCCTCCCGGCCGGTATTTTGAGGCGCTTCATACACGACCCGGTGAGTAAAACCGCTTTCCGTCAGATAATCGGCGCCCATCTTCCCTGAACAGGTGAGCCATTCCGCTTCATGGGGCAAATCCAGAAGGCGACGCAACATCAGCAGCGCGTGTTCCCCTGAAACTGGTTCTGCGCCCAGTTCCCTGGCTTCCTCAGCCACGCCGTCCGTGCCCTTCAGTCCCACGCGGCCGCCCATGCCGGCTATGGGGTTCACCAGGAATCCGATTTTTTTCACGTACCCCAATCTCCGGGGCCGTTGAAATACGTTGTGCCGGCATTTTCAAAAATATATATACCACGGCGGCCTATACCTCCTTATGCTCAGAATCGCGGTCTTGGCATCCGGCGGCGGCACCGGCCTCCAATCCATACTGGACGCATGCGAGTCCGGCCAGATTGACGGAAAAGTTGTGCTGGTGATTTCCAACAACAAGGATGCCTATGCGCTTAACAGGGCCAGAGAATATGAGGCAAAGGCAATATTCATAGACCACCGGGGAAAGACACGCGATGCCCATGAAACCGAGATTGTTAGGGAACTGGAGGCAATGAAGATTGATCTGACAATCCTCGCTGGCTATCTGAGAATGTTCACAAAATATTTCGTAGATAAATATAAAAATCAAATTATTAATATTCATCCGGCGCTCCTGCCGAAATACGGCGGCAAGGGCATGCATGGCCTGAAGGTGCACAGGGCGGTACTGGATTCAAACGAGCAGGTATCGGGCTGCAGCGTTCATTTCGTCACCGAGGGTGTGGACGAAGGTCCGGTAATAGCCAGGATGAAGGTGCCAGTGAAACCCGAAGATACTGTTGAAACGCTCCGGGAAAGGGTACTGGCCGCGGAGCATTTGCTGCTTCCCATGGTGGTGCAATGGTTCGCCCAGGGGAAGGTCTATGCGGAGAACTGGGTGCCTGTGGATATGCCCATGACCTGAGCATGCCTGTGCGCATGAGTAAGCATTCAGTGAAATGAAGCAATAACGATTGTAGATTTACGGACTTATTGACTGGCCGAAGTGATTAGTGAAAAGTGACGTTGGGAGGTAAATGGTGAAAGAATCGGCTCTCAAGGACAAAAATACTACGTTTTTCATTTTTCACTTATCACTATTCACTGTTCACTAAAAACTACAATTTAACGGGCAAACTTCAGAAAACTGAACTCTTACGCGCATGATAAAAGTATATATGCTGTTAGCATTCTACCCCATATATCGGAGGATTTGCATGGTGAATGTTGTAATAGCGAGTGCAGTTAGAACCGCGATTGGAAAATTCGGCGGAACACTTCAGAACGTGAGGGCGCCGGACCTCGGCGGGATGGTGATTTCCGAGTCCATTTCAAGGGCCGGGATCTCCAACGAGGAAGTTAATGAGGTCATCATGGGCAATGTGATCAGCGCCGGCATCGGCCAGAACCCTGCCAGGCAGGCCATGATCGCCGCCGGATTGCCTTATTCCATACCGGCTTTCACAGTCAACAAGGTTTGCGGCTCGGGCATGAAGGCCATAATTCTGGCGGCCCAGGCGATAAAGGCCGGGGATGCAAATGTCATAGTGGCCGGCGGAATGGAGAACATGAATCTCGCGCCATTCCTACTTCCCAAGGCCCGTTACGGATACCGCCTGGGCGAGGGCAAATTGGTTGATGCCATGGTTAACGACGGTCTATGGGATTACTACAACGATTTCCACATGGGCAATACCGGAGAACTCATAGCAGAGAAGTATGGAATAACCCGTGAGGAATCGGACGAATTCGCCGCTCGGAGCCACCGCCTGGCGATAGAGACCATCAAGTCAGGCAAATTCAAACCGGAAATTGCTCCGTACCACATCAAGCAGAGGAAAGGTGAACCGCTAATCTTCGATACTGATGAGAGTCCGAGGGAAGACACCAGCATCGAGAAGCTGGCCAGCCTTAAACCGGTATTCAAGAAAGATGGCCAGGTTACGGCGGGAAACGCGTCCCAGATAAGTGACGGTGCTTCTGCTCTGGTTGTCATGTCAGAGGATTATGCAAAGGAAAATGGAATTACCGCCCTGGCCAGGATAGCGGAATACGAGAGCGGCGGCTGCGAGCCGGAAATGGTCATGGACGCGCCTGTGGTCACCACACGCAAGATGTTCGCCAGGACCGGGCTCACCATTAACGATATTGATCTGGTGGAGCACAATGAAGCATTCGCCTCCGCATCGGTGGCTGTGAAGAAGGCCCTGGAGATACCGGAGGAAAAATTCAATGTCCGCGGCGGCGCTGTGGCACTGGGCCACCCCATCGGATGCTCCGGCGCCAGGATAGTCACGACGCTGCTCTATGGCATGAAAGACAAGGGCGCCCACAGGGGCCTGGCAACCGTCTGCCTCGGCGGCGGAAATGCAGTTACGATAGTACTGGAGCAGTGATATTTTGACAATCAAAACCATAGGAATTATCGGAGCCGGACAGATGGGCGCGGGAATCGCACAGGTCGCCTCGGTCGCCGGTTATGATGTGATTCTGAGCGACATCAAGCAGGAATTCATCGATCGCGGAATGGGCGGCATACAGAAGAGCCTGGGAAAGTTCGTGGAAAAGGGCAAGCTGGCCGCCGATGTTAAAGACGCTGCACTGGGCCGCATCAGAACCACCCTGGACCTCGCGGACATGAAGGCCGCCGACCTGTTTGTCGAGGCAGTCATAGAGGACCTGGAGCTGAAGCGGAAGATATTCAGGCAGCTTGATGACGTTTGCCCGGAGCATACGATACTCTCCAGCAATACTTCCTCCATCTCCATAACCAAGCTGGCAGCCGTCACAAAGAGGCCGCAGAAGTTCATCGGGATGCATTTCATGAACCCTGTTCCCATGATGAAACTGGTGGAAGTAATTCGCGGCCAGCTGACCGACGACGCCACCACCCAGGCCATAATCGAAGTTTCGCAGAAGATGGACAAGACCCCGGTGGAATGCAATGACTTCCCGGGTTTCATCTCCAACAGGCTTCTGATGCCCATGCTGAACGAGGCGATATACTGCGTCATGGAGGGCGTCGGAACACCGGAGAACATCGACCAGATAATGAAGCTGGGAATGAACCACCCAATGGGACCGCTGGCTCTGGCCGACCTTATCGGGCTTGATACCTGCCTTCACATAATGGAAGTCCTGCATTCCGGTCTGGGCGACTCCAAGTATCGGCCCTGTCCCTTACTGGTTAAAATGGTGGATGCGGGTTTGCTGGGCAAGAAGTCCGGCATGGGATTCTATGATTACAGGAAGGTGTGATACATGGCTTACGAGAATCTGATACTGGCAGTAGAAGAAAGCATCGGTACCATAACCATCAACCGTCCCAGTGTGCTGAACGCCCTGAACACCGCCACTCTGCAGGAGCTGAAATGCGCCGCACTGGAGATGCAGGCCGACGACAGCGTGAAAGTGATAATCCTCACGGGCGCGGAACGGGCTTTTGCAGCCGGCGCCGACATATCCGAGATGATGCCCATGACCGCCATCCAGGGTGCCGAGCACGGACGCATGGGCCAGGACGTTTTCTCCACAATCGAGAACCTGGGCAAGCCTGTGATTGCAGCGGTTAACGGGTTCGCCCTCGGAGGCGGCTGCGAGCTGGCAATGGCCTGCGACATTCGGGTCGCATCCGAGAAGGCGAAATTCGGCCAGCCTGAAGTCAAGCTTGGCGTAACACCCGGTTTCGGCGGAACCCAGCGATTGCCAAGACTCGTCGGTCGAGCCAAGGCCAAAGAGTTAATATTCACCGGCGACATGATTGGTGCGGCGGAAGCGCACCGCATCGGCCTGGTCAATTCGGTATTCCCGCCGGAGGAACTGATGGGCGCTGCCAGGAAGCTGGCAACCCAGATAGCGGCCAACGGCGAGATAGCGGTTTCCCTGTGCAAGAGGGCAATCAACCAAGGCATTGAAGTGGACCTCGGGAGCGGCTGCGCCCTGGAGGCGGAGATATTCGGTCTCTGTTTCTCCACCGAGGACCAGAAGGAAGGTATGAAAGCCTTCATCGAGAAGCGCCGGGCAGAGTTCAAGAGGCGATGAACATTGAAAGTCAACGCAACAAAGGAACAGGTGGCCAGCATACTGAACGACTACAAGTCGAACACCGAAATAGACCCGAAGACGGGCGAATTACTGTTCGGTGAATTGCCCATAATCCTAGCCAGGGCGGAAATAATGTCCAATATCTACCAGGAACTGGAGAAGCTGGTGGGCGAATCCGCATCCGGCGTCATGAAGCGCCTGGGCAAGTCCTACGGCGAGAAATTCCTGGACCTCATAACCGAGGAACAGGAAGGGCTGCTGGACGACAGAGAGTTGCTTTACCAGTTCGTTTGCGCCGAAACTCAGGCGATAGGCTGGGGGTGCATAACGATAGAGGACGACGGCAAACAGGTAGTCATCTCCAGCAAGGACGGGCTGGCCAGCGGAAGGACCGCTTTGCCAAAGGGCGGTCGGGCACATTCCATGGACTCCTACTTCCTGGGGTACTTTGAGGGTTTCCTCAGCAAGCTGGACAATGAATCTTATTTCGGCGAGGAATCCGAGTGCGTGGGAAAGGGCGACGGCCAGTGCAGGATGTTTTTCAGAAAGAACCCCTGAGGTGCCACATGACCAGATACATGAGCCTGGACGAAACCCTTCTCAAGGACTTCGAGTACCCGGTTTGTCTGGTTGTGGAGGTGACCAAGCAGGGCGTGCTGCTATCAAAACTCCGATACCTCAAAACACTGGGCCAGGTGGTGAACGAGACCATCCGCTGCCCGGTCATCGAGGTGTACATGCATATGGGCAAGTTTGTTGACCCGTTCCTCTTCAAGGGCGGTGCCAGGCCCATAGGCATTGACTGGATATTCGGTTTCGAGCTTGACAAATCCCTTTTCAAAGAAACCATGGCCGCTCTCAGGTCAGGGAAAGCCCAAATAAACCGCACCAACCCCATGATAGAGAATTTTATCCCGCCGCTGATGAAGAAGATCGAAAGCGGCAAGCTCAACTTCAAGAGACTGGAGGCTGTGGAGAAGGGCCTTCTCCTGGAACCGTACTGCAAGCTGGCATTCCAGAAAGCCGGAAAGGGCAAAATCAAGATACTGCAGAATGCCGAGCTCATCGACAGGGAAGCGTCTATCCGAGTGCGAGGTCCGGGTTACGAGGACATCTACAATTCCGAGCCGGGGCCGGTCATGGAAATTGACATACTGGTCTTGACAGAAATCTCTGACGTGCATGACCTGCTGGACAGCCTCGGTCAGTTCGGATTTTTCTTGGATAGGCCGTCCTGAACTTGTGGGATTGACGATTGTAGATTGTAGATTTACGACGGATTGACGGCGTTGCATATTATCAACACAAATCTAAGATCTAAAATCTAAAATCTAAAATCTAAAATTTCAGAAGACTGAACTCTTACTTACGGGACGTAAGCTATATCTCCACCTTCAGATATTCAGACCCCATGACCCCCAAAGAGCCTGAAAAATTGTCCCCCTTCGATTTCGCCCACACGCACGCCCAGGAAATCGTGTGGATGAGCCAGAACACCAATCACATACCGGTTTCGGACGTGATAGACCAGGCCATTCTCGAGGCCGTGAAGAAGAAGGAGTACAACCTGTATCCCAGGTCAACTGGCATCTTCGGGCTCTGCGAGACTGTGAAGGAACATCTCTGTCTTCCCGAAGATTATGAGGTTCTCATCACCAACGGCGGCATCGAGGCCATGTACATCCTGACCCGGGCCCTCATCGAAAAGGGCGACGAGATTATCTGCTCGGACCCGAGCTTTCTGCCGCTTCACCACCAGATACGGATATCGGGCGGAGTGCCTGTGGAAATACCCATCCTCCAGGATCCATGGAAGCTTACTCCCGAGCAGATAAGGAAAGCCATCACACCCAATTCAAAGATGATACTTCTCATCGACCCGCTGAACCCAATGGGTACTGCTTACAACCACCAGGAAGTGAAGGAGATATGTGAGATTGCCGGGGAGCATGACCTGCTCATCGTTGACGATATCACATACCGCGATTTCAGCGATCCGGTACCCACTTACAAGTTCATTCCCGAGAGAAGCCTGGTGACCTACACTTTCTCCAAGCAATGTGGCCTTGCAGGGATGAGGATTGGCGTCCTTGCCGCCTCCAAGCCACTCATGGAAAAGATGTTGCCCTACAACACCAATGTCCTGAGCGTCAACATACTGGCACAGAGAGCGGCGCTCGCTGCCATGACCCATATAAAGGAATGGCTGCCCGGGATGCGGGCCCAGCTTCTGGAAAATCAGCGCATAATCAAGGAAGCCATTGATTCAGTTGACGGCTGTTTCCTGCCTGTGTATCCCTCGAGAACAAACATGTTCATCGCGGACATCAGCGCCACCGGCGTGAATCCGGACGAGCTGCAGAACAAACTTCTATACGACCACAAGGTATTCATTCGCTCGGGAAATTATGTTTCAACGGCATTCGGAAAGGGTTTCATCCGCATCTCCTTCTCGGTGACCCAGGAAGGTGCTGAGAAGTTTGCGAAGGTGTTCCCCAAGGTCATGGCCGAGCTGCGGCAGTGTTAAAGGCCGGCCGGTGAATCGTGCCGGAAACGATTTTATACGGCGTCCGTTTAGCCATATGTGTCGGAGGCAATACAGTGATAGACAAATGCAGAAAACTATGGACAGTGGTGGTTGTATTTTCAATGCTGATTGTTTCAATGGCGGCAATAGCTCCGGGAGCATCCGCCGCTCCCGTGGCCTCGTTCGAGGTCACCGGGCCGAAGTTCGGAACGTCGCCTATGTACGTCAATATTCTCACAAATTTCACTCTCACGGCTTCCGAGCCATCCGATATCTGGTACAGGTGGGATGACACCCCCCTCACCAAATACACCGAACCGTTCCATGCGGTGGTCATCATCGGTTCCGCCGGAGGCGCACCCCCTCTGCCCATGGATCTGGATGAAGGCCCACACACGTTGTACTACAACTGCACCGGGGAAGCCCCGAAATCCCTGCCGATATTTTTGGACAATCTGGTCCCAATCACCACACTCGGTTATGTCGGTACCCATTATTCGGGAGATTACCAGTTCGTGGAATCCGATACTCAGATAACCCTTGCTTCAACCGATGCGGGTTCTGCCGTCAAGGAAATCCGCTATGCCATCAACAATGGCCCGGAGACGGTTTATACCTTACCATTCACCGTGCTGGGTCTGGGTCTTCAGACAATAGTCTACTGGTCGACGGACAATTTGGGAAACCTGGAGTCACAGAGGTCAATAACCGTCTCGGTGGACAATGACGCACCCGACATTCTGATATCCCTGGGTACTCCGCAACTGACCGTTTCCGGAGCCGTTCACATCGGCGCCACCACTCCCATTGCCGTGAGCTTCACAGATATTTCCGGTCTTTCCTCTTACGGTTACAAAATCGACGGGGGCGCATGGACTGATTACAACGGACCTTTCGCCATACCCACGGAAGGTCACCACACCATCTTTGCCAGGGCAACGGACAACATGGGCCATGCATCCGCCGAAATATCTCTTCCGGTCACTGTGGACAGCATCGCGCCAGTGGTCACGGTAACTGGAACCTCGGGAGACACCATTCAGGTTGGCCTGGGTGATAAAATAGTGCTCCAAGCCACAGATACCGGGGTCGGGGAATGCATAATCAGCTACAGCTTTGACGGCGGAATCACATGGAAGGTGTACACCCAGCCTTTGCAGATGCTGGGCGATACCAACATCACGTATTACGCAACCGACGCCCTGGGAAATTCGGCGACCCAGCTCACCGTTCGAGTCTATGTTTCAGAAACATCGTCTTCATGGAGACTTTACCTCGGCATCGCGCTGATTGTGGGCGGAGTCCTGGTGGCCATTTCCACGTTCTTCATGTTCAGGAAGGTACCGGAGGCCGAATCATCCGTGAAGAAGAAAGCGCTCAAGTCCCGGGAAGAGGAACCGGAGCCGAAAAAGAAGAACCATAAGAGAAAAAGGTAAGCCGAGTGATTGTAGATTGACGATTGTAGATTGTAGATTTACGACGGACGACATTCTGCTAGCAAATATCTAAAATCTAAAATCTAAAATACGGATGGGTATATTCCCAGCACAGATCTAAAATCTAAGATCTAAAATCTAAAATACGGTTGGGCATTCTGCCAACATAAATCTAAAATCTAACATCTACAATTTTGAAATTATCAATGGCAATCGTTATATAATTCTCATCATTACACGGGACTGCCACACTCGAAAATTCAGGATGCTCCCGTAGTGTAGTGGCCAATCATGAAGCCCTCTCGAGGCTTCGACTCGGATTCGAATTCCGACGGGAGCATCTCTTTATTCATTTGTTTTAAGACGATGCTCCCCCGTCCTTGAGAAATATTTCAACATATGAAAGTTAATTGCAGATACTTACTTAAGTAATTGATTTCATACACTTCATGTTATGACACCTGATTGGTTGGTACTCAATTTATCATCATTTCAATTGTATGGCCTGATATTCCTGCTTGGCTCGTTCACGGTCGCGTCCCTCAGCGACCTGAAGCGCATGAGCGCACAGAGCGAGTTCGTCGAAGTGTGGGTATTGTGCCTTATCGGGTTCATTGTCCTGGATCTCTGGAAGCTCGGAGATATAGAAAACTTCCAGTTCATGCTCAAGTGGGGACTTATCATTGTTTTTATTGTTTTGTCGAACAGCCGAATTGGATTGATCTTCAAGCTGGCAATGGGGGATGTCATGGCCTGTGCTGTGGTCATGGCCTTGCTCACACCGGCATTCATCATTATCTTCATTTTGATATTGAAACTATTTGACCTTTTATTCAGGCCAATCCTGAGGGGCTTCGGTAACCGGGATGCCTATCCTTTCATGCCTGTAGTGCTGGCTGCAACCCTCGCGGTTATTGCCATAGTGTTCTATTTAAATGGGCAGATTGCTTTTTGAAAATAGAGGCCGGTATCATCACGTGGTGCCTTTTGGCAAAATGCTCAGGCTAATATAATTCAATAGTTGAATGCAATTGCAATCACATGAAAACGGCGCATTCGACAATGATGCGGAAACAATTTCAAACTAAATCCAGCATCATAAAATTGCAATCATTTTACAAACAAACGGTGAATGCGGAAACTAAATCTATGCAATAACGAGCGTTCGCCATGAATCAATATTTGGCAAACAAACAGATTCACCGTGTGTGAAATTTCCGCAAAATCATAAAAAACAACTGGAAGCATGATTTTGCGGGACAAAAAAAAGGGGTGGTGCCTTTTGGCAAAATGCCTAGGTTGGAGAGAGAATAGCACCACCCAAGTGGGGAAGAGTTCATCGTGATTTTTGCGTATGACGGACGGTTCAACTATATATGCTGATGAGCCATTCTTTGAGGCTCTCGACCCCGGTCTCACCGCGAAGCCAGCTCCTGAGGAGCTCGTGATTCGGGTTTTCCTGGGGCATGTTGTACTCCTTGTGGTTTCGGTACATCATGTTTTTTCCCGTCCTGTACCTCAATAGGTTTTTCAGAGTATATTAGATTTAAGAAAATAGTAGTGAAAAGTAGTGAAAATGATTTTCTTGTATTAAACTCATCTCAGAACTTCCACTTCTACCTTGCCGGAACCGTTGCAGGTCTTACACTTTTTATCCTTGCCAGACTTACCCGAACCCTTGCAAGCCTTGCACGCCTGATTTTCCAACACGGTGACTATTTTCATCATCATGCTTCCTCTGCATACTCTTTTTTACCATATGGTAATGTGGTTTCACAGTATATGTGCGTAGTGAAAAATGTTGTGAAATTTTATGAAAACTCCGCAATTATTCAAAAAAGAGGCTGCGCCCTTTCTGAGTAAGTTCAAGAACCTTCCTGTTTCCCTTGGTGACTTCCACCGCATAGCCTGACGAAATAAGCCTTCGGACCCTCTTCCTGAATGTGGGTTTGCTCAGTTTGAGCTCCTCGCCTATCTCGGAATATGAAGGTTTGATTCCGGAACTGTTCTTTTCGTATATCATCTGGGCGATTTCCATGAGTTCCTCATCGGGCTTTGGAATATGCCTCCTCTCTATCTTGCTCATTTCTTTCTGCATCATGTTCAGCTGTTCTTCTTGGAGCGTGGACGTGTCAATGGAAATTATGACCACCTGTTCTTTGAGGTATATCTGGTCCCTCAGTTTGAATATGAATTGCATCGTTCTGTCGAACCCGTATTTGAAAATAAGGTAATCCAGGCGCTCGATGAGAACGACGCTCTTGCCGCCTATCTTGTCTATGGCGGACATGACCTCCTCGAATGGCTCCTTTTCATCCGATTTCTCACCGAGCCAAAAATATTCGAAATGCCCGTGGATGGATTTTTCGAGGTCCTTTTTCGGTGTCCTGGACAGCACCAGTCCGAAGTATTCCATGTTGAGAAGATCATTGAAGGCCTCTATGGACATGACTGGGCGGAACTCCTTCACAAGGTACATTCTGCCGTCCTCCAGAAGAAATTTCATCGTTCTGCGCTTGTTCTCATCCTCGGCCTGTTTCCTGGCCGTTATGTCGGTGGTGATGATGAACTCACTGGTACTCTCCCCTTCCTGTGTGGTGGATATCCTTGTCCTGATGTATTTGCGGGAACCGTCCTTACCCTGAACCCAGAATTCCAACTCACCCAGCCTCTGATTCTTCTTCCGGGCGTTTTCGATTATGGCCTTCATTTGCTCTCTGTCTTCGGGTATTATCAGTTCTATATGGGTCTTTTTCATGAGTTCGTCCCTGGGATAACCGTATATTTCCACTGCCCTGTCGTTGACGTACGTAACGGCTCCGTCCTCGATGATTGTCAGTCCGTCATGAATGTTCTCAGCCATGCGCCTGAACCGTTCCTCACTGTTCATCAGTTCGTCCAGGCTCTGGGTATGGAGGTAAGCAACCGTGGCCTGCTTGGCCAGTATTCTCAATTTTGCAAGGTCTTCATCATTGAAGATTTTCTCTTCCGCAATGACATTTATCACGCCCAACAGCTTTCCCTCGCTGAGCAGCGGTTCGGCAATTATTGATTGCAGATAATCCGTATCGCTTTTCGTTCCGGGGACATAGCCCTTCCTGGCCTTCGGGTCATTGTAATTTGCATAGCTTCCCTTCATAGATTTGGCCGCACTTCCTGTCAGGCCCGTTCCGAGAGGCATCTCATAGGCCATGAATTTATCCTTCTCATGTCTGGCATTGGAATAGTAAGGCACCAGGACCTTTCTTTCCTCCTCCCAGAGGTAAATTGTTGAGCACTCTCCGTCCAGCATGTTTCTGGCCTGTTCCGCAATCACTTTCATAAGGCGGGTGATATCCTTCAGTTCTCCCAGGGCCATTGTGGATTCATAGAGGCTCTTGTACACCTGTTCGGAGGCCTGAAGGGCCTTTTCAATTTCTTTTTTCTCAGTGATGTCCTCAATCATGGCAAGAACACTGGACTGTTTGCCTTGGCTTATCAACGGCACAATGTTGATGTTCGCGATTATGGACTTGTCCCAGAACGATGTATATGATATTGTGTGGTTTTTGATTTCCTTGCCCTTTTTTATACACGTTTCAAATAATTTGGCAATACCCTGTTTGACCAGAGGCTCGAATGACAGAACATTGAACTTCATTGTCTCCTCCGCACTCTTGCTGCCCAGGATGTTCAGTGCTGCGGGGTTGACCTTGGTAATGTTTCCCGCCATGTCAGTCGTTATCAACCCAATTGGTGAGTTGGTGATGATATTTTCGTTGAATGTCATAATCTCCACAATTCGTTGTTCGTTCTTCACCCTCTCGGTCAGGTCATGAAAAATACCCTGGTTGACCAGCACCCCCTGAATTTCGAATATGCTGGAACTAATAGATACAGGAATTTTGTGACCGTCTTTATGGAGAGCATAGATATTCTCTTCTATGGCCCGTCCATCCTTGACATGGGCCTTGAATATTTCCATATATCTTTTTACTTCTTCAGTAGGGTGCAATTTTGTCTGATGCATTCCTATTATTTCGAACCTGTCCCGGCCAATCAGTTCGGTCGCTTTCTTGTTTGCATCGATTAGTATACCTGTTTTTGCATCGGCAAGGAAAATAGCGTCATTTGCGGATTCCATGAGCTTTCGGTATTTCTCCTCGTTTTCCCTTAGTGCTTTCTCGGCATTCATGCGTTCCGTTATATCCATGTTCGCGCCCCGGTAGCCAAGGAGAATCTTTCTATCGTCCAGTATGGGCATGCCGCTGGTCTCCAGAATGACCGTGTGGCCGTCCTTGTGCAGGTTCGGGTTCGGAAAATCCTTGAATGCCTTTTTTTGCTTGAAGAACTGGAGTGCCTTTTTCTTCAGGTCCTCCCGTACCTCAGGAGAGAAGAAGTCGTAGAAATGCTTCTTTCCCACCACATCTTCCGGCTCGTAGCCAAGTATATCCTTTATGGACGGACTCGCGTACGTGTAAAGGCCGTCAACATCGACTTCCCATATCCACTCGCCCACGTTCTCGGCAACTTGCCTGAAGCGCTCTGCGCTCTTCTTCAGCTCATTGATGTTTCTGGAGCGCAGAAAAGCGAATGTTGCCTGATGGGCCAGTATCTCCATCTTTGACAGATCATCTTCATTGAATCTTCTTTCCTCTGCAATGACATTTATGACTCCCAACAACTGCCCCTCAACCAACATTGGCTCTGCGATTACGGACTGAAGATGGTCCCTGTGGGTCTTTGTCCCGGGGATGTACCCCTTGACCTTCTTCACATCCTGGTCAAAATTGACATATCCGCCTTTTCTCTTCATTGCCACAGTGCCGGTCAGTCCCTCGCCCGGCTTGAGCTTGTGGCTCATGAATTTGTCTGCATCAATCTTTGCATTTGTATAGAATGGGATATTGAGTCCTTCAGATTCGTCCCAAAGGTAGATTGAAGAATATTCTCCATTGAGCATGGAAGTGGCCTGATCTGTAATGACAGCAATTATCTCTTTAATGTCAGTAGTGTCCGCCAGTGCGATGGTGCTCTCGTAAAGGCCCCGGTAGGTGCGTTCGGAATCCAGCAGGGCATCTTCAATCTTCTTTCTTTCTCTAAGGTCATGGAATATTCCCTGAATGAGAGGTACCCCGTCCAGCTCGAAGGTACTGGCACTTATGGTGATTGGTATATTGGTACCGTCCTTGTGCTGGGCATAGATGTCTTCCTCGATGGCAGAGCCTTCTTTGATATGCCTCTTGAAGATTTCCCGGTATTTCTTGGCCATTCCTTTGGGGTGAAGTTCGGCCTGCTTCATTCCGATGAGCTCATCTTTGGTCCTGCCGACCAATTCCGTGGCCTTTTGATTGACATCTATCAATATCCCGGTTTTTGCATCGGCCAGGAAGATTGCGTCATTGGCAGTTTCCATTAGTTTGCGATATTTTTCCTCGTTTTCCCGGATGGATTGTTCGGCCAATGTTCTTTTAGTTATGTCTGTGATGAATCCCTCCAAGGCCACAAGTTCTTTACCTGAGAATATGCCCGTTCCTTTCTCCCAGACCCAACGGACTGCCCCGTCTTTGGTGATTATCCTGTATGTAATCTGGAATGATTTTTTCTTTTTCATGGCTTTCTGGACTTCTTTCCAGACCATGTCCCTGTCTTCCTCGTGAATCGCTTTTGCATATGATACCTGCGCATTGTCCCGAAGTTCTGCGGCGGTGTATCCTGTCAGGGCAAGACATCCGTCGCTGACATATTTCATTGTCCAATTCAGGTCGTTCAGGCACCGGTATGCCATTCCGGGAAGATTTCCCATGAGCGTGGTCATGGTGCGTTCTCTGTCATTCAGTGCATACTGGACCCTTTTCAGGTCCGTGATGTCTGTCACGATACCCAGAATGGCCTTCTTGCCCCCGTAATCCATGATTTTGGTGTTGATGATGGAATCCAGAACTCTTCCCTGCTTTGTCACCAGTTTGCACTCGTAGGGTGGCATTTCCTTTCCCTTGAAATGTTTCTGCAGGTTCTCACGGATGAATTCGCGATAATCCTCGTGGATGATATTCATGAGGTCGAAATCCGGGGCTATGAATTCTTCGGTGGTGTAACCCATCAATTCCCCACACATCCTGTTGGCGTAGACCACCCTACCTCCAATGTTGATGAAAATCATGTTCGGTGAGTATTCCGCAAGGTTCCGGAATTTCTCTTCCGACTCCTGAAGCTTTTGAAGCATTTTCCTCTTCTCGGTGATATCAAGGTTGAACTCTGCGACCAGCCAGTCTCCGTTTTCGGTCTCGAAAGGAATGGTGTGAACCTCAGTGTATCTGTTTTCCTTCATGAGATATTCTTCTGTCACTATAGTTTTCTTTGACTTTAGTGCTTCCTGGATGCCGCAGATATTGCAGGGTTTCTTCATGCCCTTGAAGTACTCATAGCATTTCTTGCCCTGATAATCGCCAAGGGTCTTGGTCCAGGCCGGGTCAACATACACGACATTGTAGTCCGGGTCGATGATGTCATAGCCGGTTTTTGTGGCGCCCAGTACGTATTCCAATCGGTCCTTGATAATCCTGAAGTCGTCCATGGCCTTCCGGCGCTCGGTCAGGTCCCTCAGATAGACGAAATCCGCGGGTTCTCCGAGGAATTCCATTACTCCGGCATTGACCTCAATCGGTATCCTGGTGCCGTCCTTTGCCATCAAAATTGTTTCGTATATCTGGGGTACATTCCCCCCTGCCATTCTTGATTTATACTTGACCATTACATCTTGCCTGGCTTCGGGTGCAACATTCTCGATGAAGTCCCTGCCAAGTTGCTCTTTCAGTGAGTATCCGGACAGTTTGATCAGGGCCGGGTTCATGTACGCGACCTTCCCGTCCAGGATTATGAGGATACCGTCGAGGGACCGCTCGACAAGTGACTTGAACTTTTCCTCCGATTCCTCCAGGGCTTTCTGGATACGTTTTCTCTCCGTGACGTCATTGATTATGGCCAGAAGACCTTCCGGTTCGCCCAGGTCACTGAAAAGCACAGAGCCGGCAATCTCTATCCAGAGTTCCTGACCCTGGGCAGTGAGTGATTTGACCTCAAAGACTTCTATCTCCTGGCCATCTATCAATCTTCGGATGTTCTCCATTATTACCTTCATGGATTTCGGAGGAATGAAGTCGCTGGCATTTCTGTTCTTCAGGTCGTCCCTTTCGATGCGGGCCAATCTGCATAATGCGTTGTTTGCATAGATGAAATTCAGGTCCATGTCGAAAAAGGCAACCGCATTTATGGATGATTCAACGGCCTTGATTAATCGCTTTACCTCTTTCTCGGCCCGTTTTCTGTCATCCTTTTCCATGACAAAGCCCTTGGTCTGTTCATCCAGGAGCATCTGAAGTTTCAGTCTGTGCAATTCAAGGTCTGCCAGAGATTCGTCGCTCGGAGAAATTTCCCTGACTGTCGCCTGCAACACGTCCCTGCCCTCCAGTGGAAAGGCCGTGAGCCATACGGTTGCGGCAAAATCCTCCCCGCTGCTCCTCCTGTGGATCCACTCGAATTTGTTGGTGCCCTCCGTGAAGGCCTCGGCAATTCTCCTGTCGGCCTCCTCTCTGGAAGTCTTGCCGTTGGATTGCCTGGGCGGTGATATCTCCGAGGGATGACGTTTTATGAATTCCTCCTTGGTCAGACCGAACATCTTCAGTGTGGCAGGGTTGCAATCGAAGAATCTTTCCCTGTCCAGAAACATGATGGCATCCTGCGAAGCTTCGAAAAGCAATCTGTAGCGCTCGTCCCGGATGATATTTTCATTTACCGCTTCGGTCTTTTTGCTGCCTTTTTTTTTACTGGCCATTACAAATAACCCGTCCCGCACTTTTCACTACTTTTCACTATATGCAGCCCGGGGATAAATAAGTTGCGCTTGAATTTGCACCCCATCCTTATAGGCGAGGTTTCCAGATGGCATTTGATTTTTGCTTGGATGATGCCTTTGTCATGCGCTTTCAAAACAATCATATAACCCCGCCCTCCAGATAACATGAGCTGAGATTCAGACGGGGCATGCTGTTGGCAGTCTTATAAAATGTAAAATGCATTGCCCGAAACAATAAACAAATCGAAAATTTGGAATATGTCATTATTTCTTGGGGCGGATGAGCAGTTCCTCGTCCTGGGTGTAATCCAGTTTGTACCTGAGGGCAATCTCCGCTTTCTGGAGTTCCCTTCCCAGGTAGGTTGCATGGTCGAAACGGCTGACAAGTTCCTCCCTGGCGATGGTGTGGCATATTGCCTCTGCCGTCGTTCCGCAGAGAACCATGCCCAGCTTCCCGGTGACGGCCTTTCCGTCCTTGCCCTTGGGGGCCTGTTCGTAGAACTCCACCACAATCTCCTTTCTGGATTTGTCGACGAATATCGTGAAGAATCCGTACGGATCCTTCACCATCCTCTTGTGCCTGGTGGCCTCCAATACCTCAACCTTCATTGCTCATCACCGTCTCTCTGGCCTTCACCATGTTCTCCAACTTGGCTCTTGCCACCTCGGGTGAAAGGTGCCTCAACCCGCAATCGGGGTCCAGCATCAGTCTCCCATGACCAGCACAGGCAATCCCCTTCTTAATTCTTTCTGAAATCTCATGGACGCTTTCGGCAATATTCACGTCGGAGCGGACGCATCCGTAGCCTATTTTCTGCGTGAAGTTCGTATCGGATACCACATCCAGAAGTTCGGGGTGCGCTGCGAACTCGTGGTCCAATATATCCACCGGCAATTCAACCAGCTTGCTGAATATCCCGCCGACGTCACCGCAAACATGCAAGGCCCTGGGCAATTCCACTCCCTCGAAGATGGCCGAGACCAGTGCGTCTGCATATTCGGGATATTCCACCGAGAAGAAGGGCTCGTCCACCTGGAGGATATCAACGAGGCCGGCGAGACGATTTGCCTCACCGTTCAATGCATCCGCAAAAGCCATTGCCAGTTTTTCCGGACTGTGATAATAATCATCCTGGCAGGACATGGCCAATGTGAACGGGCCGGTGATTATCCCTTTCAGGAGCACTCTCCCCGCAATCAGACGCTTGGCCAACTCCTGGTCTTCCGCGGTGATGGATTCCCTGTACCCGACTGGGCCGATAATCACTGGCTTGCTGCGCATCCTTATGCCGCTCAGCTTCGTTGTAAAAAGTTTCACCATGTCGTTCCTTGTCTGGCCGTCGGAAACAATATGGATGCCGGCAGAAATTTGCGCCTCCACGGCCTCCTCCAGGCTAACGCCGTAGGGGTCAGTGCCGTCCCGGCAGTACCTGAAAAGGGCGTCGGAAGGCGGCACGGCCGGAAAGCTCCCCACAACGGTGGTGGGAAGCTCTGGCAGCTTCAAGTAAGTTTTCTCCTGGGGTGGCCGTCATCCTGCGAAACCCCGAAGTAGTCGTCCGCGCCCTCTGCCATGAACTTGTCCACCATGGCCACGAATGGGAAAACCATCCCGGAATTGCGTATGGGTCCGTAAATACAGAAGTCTGCGCCCAGCATCACCGGGAGAGCGTTTGAGCCCGCGTCGCAAGTGAGATATTCCGATTTGTGCTCCCTGCGGTACTGTTTCATCCAGAGCCAGGATTCAACAGTGTTGTGAATGGCGCAGCCCACAGGCAGGCCCCACTTGTTCTTCATCACGGGTATCGCCCGGAGGGTCTCGGCGGCGCTGTGCTCGAACGGCGTTGCGCCCGTATCCAGTATGATATTTTCGATGCCGAATTCCTTGGCCAGTTCCATGAGGCCCTTTTCCATGATTCCGGCGCCGCTCTCCAGCATGTCGATACGGCCGTCCACGGAGAAGTCCTTGGGGTTGTAGCCAAGCAGTATTGCGCAGCCCGGCGGGTGCTCCTTCAGGGCCTCCAGTTCCTCCTGCTCGGCGCCCAGGTTGAAGGAATTGAGTATGATGCGATGGGAAATCCCCACCTGGCTTGCATGCCTCAGAACCTCCCGGCGCATAGCGGATTCCGGAACGTCCACCGAGAAAAATCTTTTTTCCGGCAGTTCCTCCAGAACAATGTCCAGCCTTCCGGCGACGGTCTCGGAATCCCCCAGGTACACGTCCACAACCGCCGGATTTCCTGTTAACTGACTCATCTCCTCCTGGGCCCTGATGAGCTTCCTGGCCTCATCTACAGCTTCCGGGTCCATACTTTTAAATTTTTTCCCGTAGAACGCGGTTCCGAACAGCACTGTGGGTAACTCCCCGGGCTGGCCGCCCAGTCTGATGTCGCCAAGTTCAAGTATCCTCTGTTCTGTCGAGAAATTCAGCATTGCTCCGCCTCCGTATTCATGATTTCCACTTCCATGTAAGGGTCCACCAGCAGGTCCTTGTGAATGGATATCTTTCCTGTCAAAGACTTCATCCTGCTGGATTTGTCCCTTTCAACAAATTCCATGATTATCGGTTCCCCGAAAGGCTCCTTTCTGGCGGCGGAGAGTTCTTTCACCTTTTCCAATACTATACCCAAATCATCCGTGCCAATCATGTCGACGAGTTCCACTTGCTCCCTGAACCTGGCTATTGCTTCCGCGGATACGTTCTCGATGTAAGGCACGGCGCCTCTGGCCCCGATAATCCTGCCGTTACCGTCAATGCCGTCGGAATGCAGGGCCCTGAGGCTCTGCCCGGACCGGTGGCCGCGAACTTCCTGGCCGCACAGAATGAGGTATCGAATATTCGGGTTGGACACCACATTGGCAATTATCTTCTCGACGCCGAGGTTTTCAGTCTTGTGCTGGCCCCATATGGCAACCAGCTCGGGAGGAAAATTCATCTTCGAGGAAAGCGTGTCGATGGCTATCTGGCTGTTCGGGCTTCCAATTGTGAACTCGCCTCTCCAGGGGTACATCATATTTGCCCATAAAGCGGCAAACGATATTTATGTTATGGTATGCCGTAAGAGTTCAGTCTTCTGAAATTTTAAATTTTAGATCTTAGATTTTAGATTTTTGCTGAGAATATGTGTAAGTGGTCAATCTTCAAAAGTTATTATTCCGCAATAACAGATTTGATTTTCTAACTGGCTGTTATAATCTGTTCCTGCATCAGCGATATCAAATTGCCATAATTTATTGGGAGAGCTATCTGTAGTAATAGAGGAGAACTTGGGGATACGGACCACTTACCGTTGTAAGAGGCTTCGCATCAGTGGCCTCTTACGAATATGCAACGCCGTCAATCCGTCGTATATCTACAATCGTCAATCTACAATCTACAATTCGTATCGTTTCACTGAATGCTTTCCTCTCAACGAAACGATTATATATTGATTATTCATAGTCTCAGGAGAACACCATGCCAAAGAAGAAGGGAGAAGGCTTCCACTCGGCAGCCGGTCTCATAAGGTACTTCGATGACGAAGATGAGAAGTCGCCCAAGATACCCCCATGGGTAGTGGTAGCCATGTGCGTCGGTTCCTCAATAGTGGTCACGGCCGCAGCCTATATCTGGCCCGCATGATAAACTGTTTTTATTATGTTGATTGTCGATTTGTTAATTGTTGCTGATAATATGTTCGTCCGTCAATTATCAAATTACTAGATTATCAAATTACCAAATCACACATATCCGCCCGGAGAAAGAATTATAAGGAGGGTACTGCCTTACAGATTTAGCTGGTGATTATCAATGGCCGAAGGCAGGATAAGGACTTTCGTTGGGGGCTTGGACCCACGCATGGAGGGAGGAATACCGGACAAGTACATCACGTTGATTTGCGGCAGGGCGGGGACAATGAAGTCCACGCTTTCCTACTACATTCTTTTCAACAATGCCAAGATAAAGAAGAAGCGCGGAATCTATGTCACGCTGGAACAGTCCCGTGTTAGCCTTCTGGAGCACATGATAAAGCTGGGGATGGACCCCAGGGAGTTATCGGATTCCGGTATCGTCGTCATAGACATGACCCGCCTGAGGAAAGAGACCAAGGCCAAGACCGTAAGCGACGACGTGAATTGGGTGGACTCGATTCTCTCGACGGTCGAGACTTACAAAACCAAGTATGCCTGCGAGATATTGGTACTCGATTCCCTGGCGGCGCTGTACTCGCTGGCGACTTTCAACAATCCCCGCAGCGACGTGTTCTTCTTTTTCGAGAAGCTCAGGGAACTGGATATGAGTATTTTCATAATCTCCGAGATGCTGGACCCGGACAAGGAATTATTCGGCATGTTCGGCGTGGAGGATTTCCTGGCTGACGGCATTATTCACCTCGATCTGGAGAAGAGCAGCCGCAGGGTGAACCTGTTCCTCAGCGTGTTCAAGATGAGAAAGACCAATCACGATCGTTCCTACTACCCGCTTCTGTTCGAAGGGAGCAAGTTCGAGATTGTCACGGAATGATGCCCATGAATGTCATAGTCGGGATAACGGGCGCTTCAGGCGCGCTTTACGCAACCAGGCTTGTGGAGGAACTGTCCGACCACACTCGGGTCATCATGATTGCATCCGACACGGCCAAACAGATAATTGTCGACGAAACAGAGACAAATTATGACGAACTGGAAGAACTGGCTCATGAATCATTTTCCAACCACGACATGAACGCCGCCATATGCTCCGGCAGCAGGGAGTTCGATGCAATGGTGATATTGCCGTGTTCCATGACCACTCTGGCCAAGATATCCTGCGGCATCGCCGACAATGTCATAACCAGAGCGGCATCGGTCGCTCTGAAGGAGCGCAGAAAGCTGATAATCGTTCCAAGGGAAACCCCACTCACCGGAATCCACCTGGAGAACATGCTGAAGCTGTCCCGGGAAGGCGCGATAATCCTGCCGGCAATGCCCGGGTTCTACGGCCGCCCTGAAACTGCCCTGGAACTGGTGGATTTCATTGTTGGCAGGATAATGGACCTGCTCGGCCTGGAAAATGAGATTGGCCCCAGATGGGGTCAGGACTCGGATTGAGGCGGCTCGGACATTTTCTTGATAAGTTCGATGAAAAGCTTATCGACGTTCTTTCCGGTCTTGGCGCTGGTCTCGATTATGGTGTAATCGCATTTTTCCAGTTCCACACATTTCGACGTTTCCGACAAATCAATCTTGTTGACGGCCACCACGAACGGAATGTTTCCGAGCTTTTTGTCTATAATGGCTTTACATTCCTTCAGCGCATCCACACTTTCCTGCCTTGCGATGTCGCACACCAGTATTGCTCCGTCCGCGTCAGAGGAAAAGGCCGGGTGAAGCCTGAACAGATGCCCGGCAATATCCCAGATGACCAGATTGTAGGTGATGCCACCGTACTCCACGGATTTCTTCGAGGGCATAGCTCCAGAGGTCGGCCTGTATTCGACCGTAAAGCTATCTCTGACGAATCTCTGGACCAACGCGGTCTTCCCCGAACCCGTGTCGCCCAGGACCACAATTTTCCGGTATATGGACCTCACCCGCTCTTCCTTCCCTAGGCAGGAAATTATTTCCGAAACACCATTGTCAAGCGAATACTTAAGATTTGAGATTAAAATTAATTTATTGTTGATTATTGTATTACAAAAAGAACTTTTCGCTCATGTTTTGGGCACGTGTGATGATATTTCCTTCGTCCAATGTGACAATATTCCTGTTCTTCATGACGATTCTGCCGTTCACCACCGTGTGAAGGACGCAGTCGCTCTGGCAGGAATATACAAGATTGGATATCAAGTTGTTTTGGAATGTGGGGACCATTGCCGGATGCTTCATATCGATAACGGCTAGGTCGGCCATCTTGCCGGTTTCGATGCTTCCCAGTTCCCTGTCCATCCCCAGGGCCCGCGCCCCCTCGATGGTGGCCATGTCGAACACCCTCTGTGCGCTCATGACGCTTGCATCCAGCCTCTGGGCCTTGTGCAGCAGCGCGCAGGTCTTCATCTCACCCCACATGTCCAGCCGGTTCTGGGACGAGCATCCGTCGGTACCAAGGCCAACCGGAATTCCCAGGGCCTGCATTTCCGGTATGGGCGCTTCAAAGCCGCTGGCCAGTTTCATGTTGGATACAGGGCAGTGGGCCGCGCTGACGCCGGTTTCCGCCATTTTGCGCATCTCGTCCATGGTGAGCCAGGCACAGTGCGCCGCCAGCAATTTATCGCACAGGAACCCGATGTCATGGAGCCAGTCCGCCGGGCGTTTTCCCGTACTGGCCTGATGCCCGTAAACCTCTTTCCTGGTTTCCGAAAGATGAATGTGAAGAAGCGTGTCTTTTCTGTATGCCAGGTCCTTTGCCTTGAGAAGTGTGTCCTCCGAGCAGACATAGACCCCCTGGAGCGCGACCAGCGGATGAATCCTCTCCAGACCCTTGTGAGAATCAATAAAATTCTCGCAGTTGGCCAGTGGGCTGCCTTTCTGTGTGGTGAACTGCTCGTCCAGGACCACCCAGCCCAGGAATCCCCTGATGCCAATGTCAGTAACGGCCTTCGCAATCTCGTTCTGGCCGTAATACATGTCAACGAAAGAAGTGCAGCCGGACCTGAGCATCTCTAGGGAGCCGAGTTCCGCGCCCAGGCGGATGTCGTCCGGCGTACGCATGGCATCGACCTTGAAGGTTTTTTCCAGGAATTTTTCCAGATTGACGTCGTCCGCGATTCCGCGCATCAGCGTCATGGAAACATGGGTGTGGGCATTGATGAGGCCCGGTATTACGGCGCAACCGGAAACATCAATAACTTCATCGGCAGAGCCGACCTCGCCGATCTGGGTTATGCGGCCGTTCTCGATGAGAACATCCGCTTTGAGAATCTCCCTGTCGGCGTTCTGGGTGGCCACCCAACCGCCCTTCAGCGCGAGGCTTCCGCAGTCCATGAATGTGGGATTACCTGAGGGTATTTAACAATGTAGGTCAAATTGTGTATTGTAGATTACCCCATCTACAATATCAAACCGGCAACGGATGCTCGAAATAATCCTGTTTGATGTCATCCCCGGTGATGTCCAGGTAGATTTGCGTTGTCGTGAGCGAGGAATGGCCCAGCATCTTCTGCACCGTCCTGAGGTTCATGCCGGACTTGAGGCAGTGAACCGCGAAGGAATGGCGCAGCATGTGCGGATGCACCGGCTGCTCGATGCCGGCTTCCTTGCCGTAAAATTCCACCAGACGTTCGACCTGTCTCGTGGATAATTTTTCATTCCGCTCGGAAAGGATCAGATAGCCGGAAGTCGCGCCTTCGATGAAGAATTCCACCATGTCCAGTGTCTGGTGGTCGACCGGAATAACGCGGTCCTTGTTCCCCTTCCCGGCCCGGACCATGAGGGACGAATCTCCAAAATCAATTTCCTCAATCTTCAGCTTGGTCAGCTCCGATACCCTGAGGCCGCATCTGTAAAGTAACCGCAGAATAAGGCGGTCTCGCAATTTCTCCCTGCTGGGGGTTTCCAGCAGTTTCCTGACCTCACGTTCCTTGAGGTACTTCGGCAGTTTCTTCGGCATCGGCATCCCATCTACTATGACCTATATCGAACTCCAATTATTTAAATGCATTGATAGAATATGGCATTATGAAAACATGATGCTATCAACATGCCCCGCCTGTGAGGGCGGGGTTTCATTATGCAACCATTCTGAGTGATACAAAGCTTCTGTATATTGTTAAACCTCGGGGCTTGCCCCGGGGTGGCAGGTACTCGCCCGGCCGGCTGGAGCCGGGTGAAATCCATTACGCGGATCTAGCACAGGGGGCTTTTCTCTCTATATTCGCGTCGCATATTCGAAACGAACGGTCGGAATAGGTTGCAGAATCGGGAAGGCTGGAACCAGCTCTGGGTGTGGTTGGCCGGTGTTGGGGTAGAGTTGAGCTGATATCGAATCAGAGGCTGTTTGGGTAACCAATTATTATTTACAAAATATTAATTTCATTCCAATCCACATCTCCACCAAAAAATGTAACAGCCAATTTAACATTTAATTTTTGGTCGATAGCCCATTCAATGTTTTTCACAGCATGGTAAATAACTGAAAAACAATTATCTAATTGTTCGGGATCCAACATAAGAGGGTGGCCAATCTCTTTATCCGACATTCTTAATTCCTCATAGTTACTTTCTGTAATCATTCCCCAATCATGCACAATTGCATTTCGAATAATCATCACTTGATTAAATAATTCAACATGCCTTTCATCATCAAATGCCATTACATCAATTAAATCAAAAGCTTCTTTTATTCGGTTTGAACTTTCATAGTATACTCCACGATGAAGGGCTAATGCTTCCCATTTTTCGGGGTACTCGTCAGAGTATTTTTTATATGTCTGAATCTTTGCGACGCAATAGTTTTCCCAAGATGATACAATGAGTCTAATAGAAGTGTGTGAAAGCATGTTTCTTGAATCTGGAAGTATCATCGGATGGAATCTCTCCGAATAATCATCTCTCAATCGGGACATGCCTATCAAATCGTCCTTGAATATTTCTGGCCTTGTTCTAAACTGAATGGCTGTACTAAACTGCATTAGATAATGGAATAATGAATATGGTTTTACAATCTCTTTATCGCGTTCCTCTGGTGGCATCTTCTCTCAACATCCGCTCTCATATCCGCCATATAGTATAAATCGGTTAGTGAATAATAGCACCCGCGTTTTTAGAGTGTTGCATCGGGGGTGCTTTTAATCTCCGATTCCGAGAAAGTGGAAGGGGGTCGGCTCGAAAGTGGCGCGCCTACCAACATACCATATTTTTAGAGTACGACCCCCCCACAAATACGTTTATTCCGGTATCCAGGTGCTTGAATGACGGTGTATGGGCCAGGGAAACGATATTGAATTTTGACATATCTACAAATCGTTTTATACCGCTAATCACTATCGAGGAAGCGGTAGGCATGGCGACAAAATTACAAATCCCCCCTTATGATGTGGAAGAGTTGGCTGAATGGGAGAAAGCACTACATAAGTTAAACCCAGACATTCAAAATGGAATAATACAACTTCAAAAAGTGGTTATGAAAAAATATAATGAATTATTCACAGTTATTGATAAACGGTTGAATGAAATTGAGAAATACGCCACTCCTGAAATAGCGGATTTAAGAGATGAAATACAGAAAATGATATATGACAATTATGATGGGTTAAAAGAGGCTTGGCGTGCGGACCTTCCGAATCTAAATAAAAAAATCGATGAATATCGTTCAGAAATGAGGTCATTTGAAAGAAAATTTGAGAAAAAAAACGAAGAAGCAAATAAATTATTGGAGCAACATGAAAAAATACAAAAACTAATTAATGAAGCAACGCCATTTGAAAAGGAAATTGCTAAATTAAAGACAAAATCTGAAGAGTGGTCAATTTTTAGAGGTTATGCATCAAGGCATTTGAAAGGTAAACAAAAAGAAGAATATAAGCTCCCACATCTTTTCTGCCCAGTGTGTTCAGAACCAACCACAGAAGAGGATGGTGATTATGTGGATGTTATTTTTCCAATGGCTCTAAAAGAGAAAAAAGCAGATTTAGAATTAGTTTTCCCAAACTCATGGGATAAAAACATGCACCTATATCGAGAAAACCATTTTTTAATACCGATTTCACTATGGAACCAATGTGAAAAAAAGGAACATAAAATCTGGCACCAAAGACACATGCGAAAGACTAGGGATTATCTGGGGGAAAAAGAAATAATGCCGCATAGCAGTGAAAAAACTAATGGTGAAGATAATCTACTTAAACCGAGAATAGACGATATTGATAATTGGTTTGAGGACTTAGCACACAACAACAAATTAAAATATGGTAAGAAAAAAATTACGGGGTTAATGAGAAATTATGCAACAATATTTTTTGAGAACCCTGATAAATTTTTCGATATTATTGAACCTGCGAAAATTCTAAAGAAAAATGGGACTGATGCGCCGGAGGAATCTACCTGTTACGACTACAAAACTAAATTAGAAGCCATCAATGCTATATCAAAGGGTAAGGGAAAGAACGAAGGTAAGTACACTCTAAAGAAATAGTGCGATTCTATGGGGTTCCTCAGAGTCCTATAGAATTCTATAGAAAATGCCAGCATATTATTTCTGTGGTATTATAGGGATTACTTCATAATTATTAATAAAAAAGAATTTAAATACTCTATAATCAATTAAGGTTTGAAGGGTAATCACCAAAAATGGATAAAAAGGTACTGGGCGATGAGAAAGCCCAGATGGTTTCGCCGACCTCTACCCTTCACATAATTTACAACGATGCAACAATGATTACGAGTTTATTATCCTTCGCGGTAATCTCCCATTCTAGGGTTTGTTTATCTTCCAACTTACTTGTCGGCCCATTCTTTTTGGAACTGTTCAGCAATGGCCTCTAACATAGATTTGGGGCTTGGGGATGACCGATGGATGGGCGTGGTTGAGTTGATTGCCAATAAGAAACAGCTTGAGAAATTGGTTATTGAGGTTAGATAGGTATTAACTAATTATACGATATCTTGCATATTGCTTAAATATCAATACCTACATACTTAGTTTGAGAGTTGCGAGATTAAATATAAATACAAGTTGCAAATATATGGTGGTATCGAAAAAAAGACCATCAGTTAAATTAGATAGCGGAGGGGATTATATCACAAAAGTCAACACAACAGATTTCGGATTCATCACATTTGAACCCGACGATTTGCCCGTAATAGTCAATAATTTGGGAATGAATTTCAACAGAAATGGATACCTGGAAAAAAATAGAGAAACCGTTTTTTGCCACTCTTGCAATAAGGCAATTACAAAAGAGAGAATTGGTCATATCCTTCCAGGTTCAGAAATTGTTTGCTGTGCAAACCCTATTTGCTTTGCCATGTATGTAGATGAGTACCTAGAAGATTAAAAACAACGCAAGCGTGGGCTAAAATAGTGTGGAGAGGTATTATTGGCCAAATTTATAGAAACATTAGGGAAAATAGGGATAAAAGATGCAGTATTGGCTAAATTCAGTAAGGAAACAGGCGAAGATAGTTCCGTAAATATAAAAGGAAAAACTGTCTCAATAACTCAAAAAAATTATTATGTGAATTATTCAGATTTGGATAGTGAAGATGCTAAAACAATATTCAATGATAAAACTGGTGGTTTCGTATTAAATAAGCCCGATTTAATCTCTCAGGACATTAGCATTTTATCCCTCACTGCAGAGCAAAAGAAAATTTTGAAAGATTATAAGGGGGTAATTGATGGTAAGCACTTATCGGCAATAAGGGTGAGTTACGCAATAATGAACCATGAGGATTCAAAAAATTGGGAAGATGCCAGAACTCTTAACAACATTTTGGAATCAAAATATAGATTGATTGGGAAGAAAATTTACAATTTAACCCGCTCAGGCTACATTGAGGGGCATATATTAACCGAATTGCACATTATGAAATTTGAATATCAGGGTTCATCATCATACAAAGCAAAATTTAAGAAAGATTTCGAGTCATACTTGGATTTCTTTCCATATGCCGTTTATGCTAATGAGTCCACGATCCGCAAAGACTTGGCGAATGAGATAATGAAAAGATTGCGGCATAAGGGTGTTAATATGGTTGAGGTTTATGGAAGAGGTGATTTTAACATCACAAAGATAACCGATGTCGTAGATAAAATCATAGATACTGGTTCAGCGGAAATTCACCAGAAAGAATATTATGAAATAGGGTGCAACCCTTCCATTCGTATTAAATTAAAATCGAAAATCGTGTACTCGACTACAAGTAACCTAACAAGAAAAATGAAGAAACGCATGAAATCAAAGAAGAAAAAAAAATAAAGAGTGCTGACAATCAACTCTTCCCCACTTTGGGCGTGGTCACTCTCTCTCCAACTTCGCCCTATTATTTTAATGGTTAGGCATCGAAACAGAGGCATTTCAGATTAAGGCTATTAATCTTTCTTAAGTTCATCTGCTTCAATGGCTCCAACTCTTTCCAAATGTTCTTTATGCTCATTTTCAATATCCTCTGGGGTGTATGTGATTACACTAATCCTATTGAAACCGCTCGATATGTGGTGTATATTTTTTTCAATTTCTTCTAATTTTTTCACTATTTCTTTCATGTATGGCGTTTCAACAGCATGTTGTGATTTTTCCAAATCAAAATTCTTGGGCAATATTGAAATTTCCTTTCCAAGTTCCTTACCTGTCAAATCCTGATATGTGAAAACGATTCTAATCTCTTTGACTTTCAACATACCCTTCCAATTATCGTAAGGTTTAGGGATATAGACTATCTCCCTATCATCTGAATTTAAAGAAGGCCAATACCATGAGATTTCTTCTTTTCCATCAAAATATACCTTTGCTCTAATATCTTTGGCCACGCCTTTACCTACATTTTGAAATTTAAATTTTAGATATAATGGGCCTATAAATTGAAAGAAGGCATACATAACAGGTCTTGTTTCATGGCGTAATTGCTTTCTCTGTATTTTCATCATATTATTGGTTGTAAAAGCATACCAAAAAGTCACTATCGCTAAACCCACTGTGGCAATTATCTGTACCATTACAAACGCATCTATCATAATTCCAACCTCAAAACCACATCGAAATAGCGGTATAAAAGGTTTAATGGGGGGTGGGTGAAACTACTCTCATAGCACCCCGCTTTGCAACACGCCTTTCCAATGCAACAGAACCAGGTTCCGCGGTGAATGCAATTCCGAACATATCCAAATATCGCATTCGCCAATGGTGCGGAAACAAATATTCGCTAAATTCAGCACCATACTGCTCACAGCATTCTACAATCGATCGGTGAATGCGTTGCTAAATTGAAACTGAATAAAGCATTCGCCATGATTCAACAGTATGCCAGCAATCAGAATCAACCCGTTGCCGGTAATCGACAATTTCCAAACGATGAGATTACCGGTAGGAATCTTTAAATACACACCCTCCCTATTTTAGGTTGATACCAATGAAAGTAAGAAGCGGACACATAATATTCGAAAAAGGAGTCAAATACAGCGACCTGCTGCCGATATACAAGGAAATGTTCGTGAAGTTCCTCAGGGAGACCGGCCAGCTTCCGGAAGAGGAAGATATTATGACCATGATGATAACGGAAAATATCATGGACCTGGAGAAGAACAAGAAGCCGGAGGGCTACAACCGCCAGGGCCGGATGCGCATGATTTTCCCCATAATGGAGAAGTCCAGCTTGCCCATCGAGTTCTACATCTACGGGCATTACCATTCCGCCAAGAGCCTGGAGGTCGCCAGGGTGACGGAGTCCATGAGCCAGTACCTGAAGAACAAGGGCTTCGACAACGAGGTCGATTGGGACAATATGCTGATACACAAATACAAGAAGTAGATATCTGCATGAACGTTCTGCCAGCATTATCATTCTGAACTGATAGGCATTTTGCAGGCAACATGCCCCGCCTGTGAGGGCGGGGTCGCATTCTGCAAACATTCTGAGTGATACAAAGCTTCTGTATATTGTGAAGCCTCGGGGCTTGCCCCGGGGTGGCAGGTACTCGCCCGGCCATCGCATGCCGGGTGAAACACATTACGCGGATCTTGCACAGGAGGCTTTTCTCTCTAGATTCGCGTTGCATGTTCGAAACGATTGACAGGATGTGGGAGCAGCGTGGCCGGGTCAGATAATATGTTTTCCCACCCTTCAACCATCATGCTGTGGATAAACAAAAAAACAGGGCCCGGACCGGGATTTGAACCCGGCACAGAGGATCCACAGTCCCATATGTTGCCAAGCTACACTACCCGGGCCATCTGTACAATTGGGCCAAAATGCGGACGTGTATAAATTTATCGGTTGCCAAAGGTTCGTGATAATTGGTGCAATTACCTCCGTTTCATGTATGGCGCCTCGCATTATCCCCCCAAATTTTTTAGTGATAATGGTCAAGAACCCTCAGGCGTTCAGGCCTGAGATGAATTGACCAATTACACGAATCTGAACAAAAAACAGACCGCCATGCGCCGTGCAGATATTTGCACATGAAATCAAAGCTAATCGGCTTTGATAAATCAGGTGCATGGCCCCCTGGGTAAACTTCCAGCCCTGGCAACAAACGCCAGCCACTTTAGGGGCTGGTAGTTTACGGGCTGGTAGTTTACAGGAAATTTAATAATATCACCCCGCCATATATGTACCTGATGGCACCCGAAAAACCCCATGATTTCATCTTCAAGGTATGTCTGGTAGGCGATCCGGAGGTTGGTAAGTCCAGTCTTGTAAGGCGTTTCGTGCTGGATCAGTTCGACGAGACGTACATGCTCACCATCGGTGCCAAGGTCATGAAGAAGACCGTCACGGTTCAATATGAAGGCAAGGATGTCAGCGTTTCACTTTTGATATGGGACCTCATGGGCCAGAAGAATTTTTCGATAATTGAGTCCGTGGCGCTGTACAATATCGTGGGCGGCATGGTGGTCTGCGACCTCACCCGGAAATCCACGTATAAAAGTTTGGAATACTGGGTGGAGGCCGTTCGTAAGATATCGCCCGGCATACCCATGATTGTCCTGGGCAATAAATCGGACCTGCTGGGCCAGGCTCAGGTCACCGGGGAGGAGCTCGGCAAAGCTTCCGATTATCTCACTTCGACCTGGTTCCTGACAAGCGCGAAAACCGGAGAGAATGTGGAAGGGGCGTTCAAGAGACTGGCAGAATATTGTCTGAGGGGTGTTTCCAATGAGTGAATTACAGGAAATTGAAGCAAGGAAGAAGGAATTGCAGGAGATGGAGAAAGAGGTCCAGAAAGAGCGCCAGAAGCTCATGTCCCTGGCTATGGAACGGGAACAGAAGTTGGAGGTCCGGGAAAGGGCGCTCATGGAACGGGAGAAGGCCGTGGAGGAGAAAGAGAAAAAGCTGGACGATTACAAAGAGAAGCTCCTGGCTATGACCAAGAAGATAAAGAAAGAGTCCAAGCAGTAATGCTTCCTGTACCGGGAAATCTAATTATCCCGCATCGCTATATCTTGGCATGCGCAAGCCCGACCTGGCCATAATCATTGCAGTTATTTCCGTCTCGTTCGCGTCTATTTTTATCAGATGGAGCGGCGCGGAGCCCCTGGCCATTGCCTTTTACCGATTGCTTTTCACCACCCTGCTGCTGCTTCCCTTCGTCCTGCTGAGGAAGAGCGGGGAGTTCGGAAAGCTGGGCAAGAAGAACGTCGGGCTGATGCTTGGTATAGGTCTCATCCTCAGTTTTCATTTCTCCATGTGGATTACCTCACTGGAACTCACCACCGTGGCCAGTTCCGTGATACTGGTTACGGCTCATCCCATCCTGGTGGGGACAATATCGCATTTCGTCATGAAGGATAAACTGTCCAGGCTGAATTTCATCGGCATCTTTCTGGCCGTTGCCGGGGTGATGGTCCTCACCCTGGGTGATTTTTCGGGCGGACCTCTAACCGGCAGCAAGACCATGGGCAATATCCTGGCTTTCCTGGCCGGTATCTGCGCCGGAATATACATCCTCGGCGGGAGAAAGATGCGCCGGAGCATATCCCTGATCACGTACGCTTTCCTGGTTTACCTGTTCTGCACGATATTCCTGTTCATCCAGTGCCTGGCTGCCGGGACAAAGCTGTTTCCGTTACCTGCCAATGAGTATTATCTCTTTCTGCTCATGGCCCTCATCCCCGGAATACTGGGCCACACCCTGTACAACTGGTCCCTGAAGCATGTTACCGCCACTGTGGTATCTGTCAGCCTCCTGGGAGAACCCATCGGTTCGTCCATCCTTGCGGTTCTGCTCCTGAAAGAGATTCCTTCCAACTGGGTGCTCATCGGCGGTCCCATAGTGCTGGCCGGGATTCTGTTGACGTCAGTGAGGGCGAGGAAGAGGCGGAGAAGAAAGCGGAAACCCGCCGGTAAGTATTCAGTGAAATGAAGCAATAACGATTGTAGATTTTAGTGATAAAGGCCGAGAACCCCCCGGTTTTTAAGCCGGGGATGAGAGGCCATTTACACGGATATAAACAAAAGGTAGGCCGCCATGTGCCGTCCAATCTATTGCGCATGAAATCAAAGCTAAATGGCTTTGATAAATCAGGTGCATGGCCCCCTGGGTAAACTTCCAGCCCTGGTATCAAACGCCAGCCACTTTAGGGGCTGGTAGTTTACATTTTCGATTGTAGATTTACGGACTTATTGACTGGCCGAAGTGATTAGTGAAAAGTGTAAAGTGAATAGTGAAAAGTGACGTTGGGAGGTAAATGGTGAAAGAATTGGTTCTCAAGGACGAAAATACTACGTTTTTCATTTTTCACTTATCACTATTCACTGTTCACTAAAAAAGATTGACAAAACAGCATACTGGAAGCATCAATCTTAAATCTAAATTTAATGAGCAAACTTCAGAAGACTGAACTCTTACACCCGCCGAAAAGAATTTAATACCTGCCCCGCATCTGCGTTGAAATATGCGGGTGTAGTGTAGCCTGGTATCACTCTAGCTTGCCAAGCTAGTTACTCGGGTTCAAATCCCGGCACCCGCATCTTATTTTTAAAGTGATTTGAACCGAATCACGAATAACTTGTTGCGAGCAAGCCTGGCCAATGAAGTTGATAAGACACGAATTTTGGCAGCGGTATCTTCCAATTCCCAAATGATGGCATAATGCTTCTGCACAATTCCGTTCAAGTCGCCTGCCTGAGGCAATCTTTATAACCATCCACCTTTTCTGCCCCTCAGGTGTATAAAATGAAGGCATTCAAAGTAACTGGCACTTTCCAGATGGGTAGAATGACCCAGCACTTCTCAAAGGAAGTAATATCCAAAGACAAGAATGGCGCGACCGAGACGATACTATCAGACCTGGGCAGCAAGCACAAGGTCAAGAGGTATCAGATATCCATAAAAGAAGTGGTCGAGCTCAAGCCGGAGGATATCACTGACACCATCGTGAGCCACAAACTGGGTGAGATCTGAGATGAAAGAGCAGGAGATCGAGGCGGCAGCCCAGGAACTCGAGAGGCTTCGCATGCAGCTCGAGAATCTGAACAGGCAGGATGAACTTATCCAGGTAACTCTGGAGGAATACATCCGCGCTAGGCAGGCTCTCGATGAGCTCAAGGACAAGAAGGAAGGGGAGGAAATTCTCGTTCCGGTGGGTGCCAATTGCTGGGTGCATGCCAAGCTCGGCAAAATCGACAAGGGCATTGCCAGCATCGGTTCCAATGTCGCCGTGGGCCAGAAACTCGGGGATATCATCGAGCGCCTGGACACTCAGTTGGTTGAGATAAGAAAGGCCGATACGGAACTTTCCGGCAAGATAACCAAGGTGGAGTCCAGGGCCAGGGACCTGAGCGTCATGCTCCAGGATGTTTACGACCGGCAGGGTTCCGGCCAGAGCCGTTAGGTGATCAATATGTTCAAATTTCTCAAGGGGATGTTTTCCAAATTCAACAAGGAAGCGGAAGCTCTGTCCGAGGATGCGATTTCCGATGACAGCGGCAAGGTCATCAAGGAATCGAAGCTGGACGAGTTACTCTGGAACCTGGAAATAGGGCTCATGGAATCCGACGTGGCTGTGGAGGTCATCGAGGAGCTCAAGGTCCAACTAAAAACTGAACTCTTAGGGAAGAGGGTGAAGCGCAGCGCGGATTTCCAGATTGCCGTGAACAATGCCATCAAAACATCCCTGCAGAAAATTCTCACAACAGCCACCCTGGATTTTGACGATTACATTCAGAAAAAGGAAAAGCCAGTGGTGATAATGTTCGTGGGCGTCAACGGCACAGGCAAGACCACAGCCATAGCCAAGATTGCTCACCGCCTAATCGGGGTAAAGAAGAGCGTGGTGCTGGCCGCCGGCGATACCTTCCGGGCGGGCGCAATTGAACAGCTAACCCTCCATTCCGAGAAGCTCGGGGTCAAGATTATAAAGCATCAGGCCGGGGCTGATTCCGCTGCGGTCGCATACGATGCAATCGAGCATGCCAAGGCCCGGTACAAGGACGTTGTCCTGGTGGATACTGCCGGCCGGATGCAGACCAACACAAATCTCATGGACGAGATGAAGAAGATAAAGCGCATCGCCCAACCGGACCTGGTGATTTTCGTTGGCGATTCCCTCGCAGGCAACGATGCGGTGGAGCAGGCCAGGAAGTTCGACGAGGCAATAGGCATAGACGCCATCATTCTTACCAAGATAGATGCCGATGCAAAGGGCGGGGCCGCCCTGTCAATAACTCATGCGGTGAAGAAGCCGATAATCTTCGTCAGCACCGGCCAGGAATATGAGCAGTTCGCGGTATTCGATGCCAAGTGGATGATTGACCGGATTTTCGACTAATCCCACTGTAAATTGCACGATGACTTTGCCTTCAGCACTCGAGTGTTTGCAGAAGTTCCAATCTCAGTTCATAATGAAGTTGCCTGTCAAAGACGATTCTTTCCAGAATGGTATCCACCACTCTCAACTTCATTGTGGGGGGTATGTTTTCTCCGTTGATGGCCATATCCGTAAATGCTTTCTTGACTATGTACGGGCTCATTGTTCCTGCAAAGGCGGTAAGCCGCTCCGAGAGTTTCTTGAAATCGCTCATGTGTTATCTGTTAGGAAAATTTCCGCGGCCCTTAAAAAACCGTCTTTCTGATTATCAGGTATGATTGTCAGCCTTCGCGCCAGTTTTATATCGGAACATCGCATTCCCGAAATGATGTGGTTACTGGTCCTTGGCATCCTGGCCGTTTTCGGCATATCGTTCATCTACTCCAACCTGGGCATGGGAGGCGGCGTGCTTTTCGTCCCGTTATTGTTCTGGCTCACAGGGTATTCTGAGGATACCGTCGTCGCAATATCTCTCTGCCTGGTCATGGCCAACTGTATAACGTCCCTGTGGAACCACCAGCGCGAGAAACTTGTTGCGTGGAAACTGGGCTGGACAATGGCCATCGGCGCAGCGGGCGGCACTCTGCTTGGTGTGTGGTTCAACATCAACACGGGAAAAGAAATTTTCCTGGGCCTGTTCCTGGCGGTCGTTCTCACAGTCATCATCAAGATGCTGATTGACTGGGCGCGGGCTGGCGGAAGGACAAGGTCCAGGATGGGCTGCCTGCTCTCCGACTGGGGGATACGCAGGTCCGTTCCAAGGTCAAGGCGGAGAAGAAGATATGTCAACGTATGCGAGTCCGATGACGATTCCAAATTGACCAAGAAAAGGCAGGCCGTCGCATCCACCGGAACGGTCGGCGCCGGTTTCATGTCAGGCGCCCTGGGCCTTGGCGGCGGCGTTATAAATGTCCCCCTTCTTCTCTATGTGCTGGGTCGATGCACCAAACGAGCGGCAGGCACCAGTTTCGTCATAATGCTGGTGAGCGGTCTGGTGGGCCTTGCCGGATACCTGGCCAGCGGTACATACATTGACTGGACTTACGTTGCCGCACTTACCCCGGTCGTTTTCGCGGGTTCCTTCATCGGCTCCAGGTGGGGCATCAAGAAGCTCAAGGGCCGGCATGTCCAGCTGCTGTTCATAATGGTCCTGGGGATTGCCGTTGCCAAAGCGGTTTACGATTTGATGATGGTGCTGTGATTGTCACACTTTTCGCCGCCACAATGCCCATAGGGCCACAATGATTACTATGGCCATAACCGCAACCGGAAGGAGCCAGAGTGTTCCGTTCTCCGTTTCGGTTACGTCCTCAGTATCGTCAGTGGCGGAATCATCCGGGCCGGTATCGTTGGCCAGTACTGTCACAATGTTCTCGTCGGCATCCGAATTCCCTGCCGCATCCCGCACTGTCAGGGAAACCGTATAATTTCCAGGCATCCAAAATCTCTGGGTCTGCAGTTCTCCGAAGAGGGTTATTTCGGTACCATTGTAGGTGAACTCCCATGTGTAATTCTCAATGCCAACATTGTCGTGGCTGGCTGTTCCGTTGAACACTGCCGTTCCGCCGACAGTGATTGTGATGTCGACACCCGCATCGGCGGTCGGCGCTGTTTCATCGGTCCTCACCGTGACCAGCACGGTATCGGAATCCCACAGGCCGACAGCATCGGACACGTTCAGTGTTACTGTGTATTCGCCTGCCAGCGGAAAAATATGGCTTTGAATTATTCCTTCCAGTACGATGTTCTCATTTCCGTCATTGAACGTCCAGGAATAGCCGACAGCGGCCACATTATCTGTGCTGGCCGAGCCGTTCAGAACGACGGCTGCGCCAATGTCGGCAACCGCATCCGGCCCAGCATCCGCCGTGGGCGGCGTGATGTCATTGACAGTTACAGTCAGTGAATCCGTGCCTCTGTTTCCCGCTGAATCTCTAGCCTCCAGTGTGACCGTGTAAATTCCCGGCGTGGTAAAATTATGCACCGGTGAAATTCCGTTCAACGTGATTATTTCCCCGCCCTGGTCGAATGCCCATGAGTATGATGTTACTCCGACATTGTCGGTGCTGGCATTGCCCATGAATTTTATGATGCAGTCTTCATCGGTCCAGATGTCCGGTCCGGCACTCGCAACCGGTGCTTCGCCGTCCCGGAACCAGGCCAGCATGAATGGATATCTATCTTTCGTGCCCATGCCGCCCGTCACGGGGTACGCGGTATCGCCGATGCCATCCAGGTTCGCATCTATGCCCGCATAACCGCTCCAGTGGTTTCCGCCGGACGGATAGCCGTTGTCCCAGGTATTGGCCCCGGTATCGTCCCTGGCCTGAACGCCGTTATCCAGAATGTTGTTGTGGTAAATCCTGTTGCCCGAGGAATGCCAGAGGTCGATGCCGAACCCGGTGTTCAGAGTAATATTGTTCTCCGCGACCGTGTTACCGTCCGAAAGGTCCAGATAAATGCCGTCCGGGTTTCCTGTTACTGTGTTTCCTGTTATGGCATTTTTTGTGGAACTTCCCAGGAATATCCCGGTGTTGGCATTGCCTTCCACGATGTTCCCGGAAACGGTGTTGTCCAGGGAATCTATCAGTCCGATTCCGTAATCCAGGCTGTTGTTGGCCGTGTTACCTGAAATGGAATTGTTGGCGGAAAAATCCATGAGCACTATGCCCCACAGGTTGCCCCTCAGCACGTTGGCCGAAATGATGTTCCGGGTGGAGTTGTGCAGGTATATGCCATCAAAATCATTGGAATATATATTGTTCCCGGAAACAGCGCCGTTGCTGACCCGGCGCATTATGATGCCCGATTCAGTGTAATAATAAGGCTCGAAAGAACCCCTGGCATCGTGTATCAAACAGTCTCGTATTATGAAATGCTCCGTGGTATTGCCGATGTAGATGCAATACCCGTATCCGTGGCCGGAGATGTCCCAATTTTCTATTATCCAGGGGTTGAGTTCCGTGCCTGCGCCGCCGGTGACGCCGTTGGCAGCCGTGAAATCACCGTTTCCGTCTATGCGGATGGGAAGCCTGGATACCGCCGCGGAAAAATCCGTGGCCGGTGGCGCGCAATCCGTTCCGGGAACGGCAATGATGCTGACCAGCAAGAGAATTATGCATACTGTCGATGTGAAATGAAACCTCATCTCTCCAACCTTCCTCCGATGTGAGGAATGCGTGCTTGGTATTTAATGTTGGGAGGGTTTGAATTCAATCCAACTTTCCGACTTCCTTCTCGACCTCGTGAAGTATCTCGCAGCTCTTGACCAGCGCCTTCATGTTGGTGTGGTCCGGGTATAACGGCCGGTCGATGTCCAGAAATTCCACGTGCTTGCGTATAACTTCTTTCGCTTTTGTGGTGCCCTGGCCGAACTTGTAATCCCTGAAATCCAGCGCCTGCGCAGCAGCCATGAACTCGATGCCCAGTATTCCGTAGGCATTATCGAGAATCTGGAAGTTCTTGATGGCCGTGTTCATGCCCATCGAGACGAAATCCTCCTGGTCGGCGGCCGCAGGAATCGATTGAATGCTTGCAGGAGCCGATAAAATCTTCTGCTCCACAATCTGCATGTCGGCGGTGTACTGGCTCAGCATCATTCCCGAGAACATGCCAGCGCCCTTTGTCAGGAACGGCGGCAAGCCCTCGGACAGGGCCGGGTTGTTGAGTCGATTCATCCTCCGCTCGGAAAGCACACTCACCATGGTGATGACCATCCCTGCAAGGTCCATGGGCACGGATATCGGTGAGCCTTGGAAGTTGGCGCCTGAAAGCTGTAAATCGTCGTCCGGGAAAAATACTGGATTATCTCCGACGCCGTTCATTTCTGTTTCTATCTGCTTGCGCGCATAAACTAGCGCATCATGGGCGCTGCCAATAACCTGCGGCGTCGAGCGCATGGAATAGGCATCCTGAACTTTAATTTTCACTCTCTTCTCGGCTAAATCTCCATCCTTAATCAGCTTGAGAATTGACTTTGCGCTCCTCTGTGCGCCCGGAAAGCCCCTGGCCTCATGAAGTTTAATGTTGTAGGGGCCCATGTTTGCTTTTAGGGCCTCGAGGGACATGGCCGCGGCAATTTCGGCCTGCTTGAGCCAGTTATTTGCGTCATGGAGGAAAAGCGCGCTCATGGAAACCATGAGATTGCAGCCATTGATCATTGCCAAACCGTCCCTGGCCATTAATCCGGGCGTTTCGATGCCGGCGCGCTTCATCGCTTCAGCGCCATCAAGGAGTTCGCCCTCGAAATAAGCCTGGCCTTCGCCCATCATGAGAAGTGCGACCTGGGACATTGGCGCAAGGTCGCCGCATGCGCCCACAGAGCCTTTCTGGCAGACGAACGGTGTAACGCCTTTATTCAGCATTTCAACGAGCGTTTGGGTCATAATAGGGCGCTGGCCCGATTGCCCGTGAGCATGGACGTTGGCACGGAGCAGCATCGCGCCTCGAACGTACTCCTGTGGCGCCGGATCGCCAATTCCCGCGGCATGATTGTAGATAAGATATTTCTGAAAATCTTTTATCTGGTCGGCAGCGAGGATTACTTCGGAAAATTCCCCGATTCCGGTGTTCACGCCGTACATTATCTCGCCCTTCTCGACCTTTTTCTCCAGCATTGCGCGGCATTTCTCCATTCTCTTGATTGCATCGGGGTGAAGTTCCACTTTCTCGCCATGTCTGGCGACGTTCACCAGATCCTCTATCTTCAGGTCTTTGCCGGTCAGTATTACTACCATTTCAATCAATTCTCCAGATTATGCCTTCGGGTATCCTGAAACCAGATATATAATTAATCGAAGGGTGGAAGTGGTTTCTTCCATCCCACTCGGTTCTTTAGCCATATCCCCCATTTCAGGCACAACCTTATAATCCCAGAACCAGATACCATGCGATTCAACGACATAATCGCGTGATATATCATGATTAAAAGGGTACGAAAACAGCATTCAAAGAAAGAGGTTCTCAGCCTCATGCTCCCCCTTGTGCGGGACTGGTTCAATTCCAAGTTTGAAGGCCTCACGGAGCCCCAGGCCTTCGCTGTGCCTATAATCCATTCCGGGCAGAATGTTCTCATTTCCTCTCCCACCGGTTCGGGCAAGACCCTCACGGCCTTCCTCTCCATAATCAACGAACTGCTGGCCAAGCAGGATGCGGGTACACTCGAGGACAAGATTTACTGCGTTTACATCTCGCCGCTCAAGGCCCTGGCCAATGACATAGACAAGAATCTCAAGCAGCCGCTGAAGGAACTCGAGACGCTCGCGGAAAGCAAGGGCATGGCCAAGCCAAAGATACGCGTCGCTGTACGTTCCGGGGACACCAGCAGCTACGAGCGCCAGAAGATGGCCAGGAAACCGCCGCATATTCTGATAACAACTCCGGAGTCGCTGGCTATTATCCTTTCCACGCCGAAGTTCTCCCAGGCCCTGCACACCGCCGAGTGGCTGATAATGGATGAAATTCACGACATATGCAGTTCCAAGAGAGGCGTCCATCTCTCCGTGAACCTGGAACGGCTGGAATCACGCCTTGAGTACAGGGCAACCCGCATCGGTCTTTCCGCCACCCAGGCCCCGATAGAGGAGATGGCCCGGTTCCTCGGAGGTTACGACGGCGAAGATGAGCGGGACGTCCGCCTGGTTGAGGTTGCCAGCAATAAAAAAGTCGAGATAGAGGTCATGACGCCGGTTGAGGACATGACCGCGCTTCCGTTCGAAATAATCAATGCCAGGATGTACGAGCGGCTCCGCGATACGGTACTGGAGAATACGACGACCCTGGTCTTCACCAACACCCGCAGCGGTACGGAAAGCGTTTTGCTGAAACTCACCGAGCTGGGCATCGAGGACATTGCGGCGCATCACGGCAGCCTGAGCCGCGAGACCCGTCTGGAGGTGGAGGACAAGCTGAAGAAAGGCGAGTTGCGCGCCGCCGTTTCCAGCACCTCCCTGGAACTGGGCATCGATGTGGGAAGCATCGACATGGTGTGTCAGATAGGTTCACCGAAAAGCATCGCCAAAGGTCTGCAACGGGTGGGACGTTCCGGTCACGGGTACGGGGAAGTGAGCCGCGGAAAACTCATCGCATTTGACAACGACGATTTGGTGGAATGCGCTGTCCTGGCAAAGAAGGCCAGCGAAAATTACATAGACCGGGTGGAACTGCCGAAAAATTCTCTGGATGTCCTGGCCCAGACCATCGTAGGCATGGCCCTGGAGAAGGTCTGGACGCTGGAGGATGCGTATAACATTATCAGGAATTCATACAGTTATCATGAACTCGAGTGGGAGGATTTCATAGCGACGGTTCATTACCTGTCCAGCAGGGACATGCCCCATGTTTATTCCAAGATATGGCTTGACGATGAATCTGGCGAATTCGGCAAGAAGAAATCTTCCAGGCTGATTTATTATCTCAACAGCGGCACCATTCCGGAGGAAGCCAATTATCGTGTTTACTCCGATTCCGGCGGACGGTTGGGCGAGCTTTCCGAGGGCTTCGTGGAACGCCTTTCGCCGGGCGACGTGTTCGTACTGGGCGGCCGGGCCTACGAGTTCGTGAGGTCCAGGGATATGAGCCTTTTCGTGAAGCCGGCAACAGGCCGCAGGCCTACGATACCGTCATGGACCGGGGAAATGCTGCCCAGGAGCTTCGACCTCTCTGTCGAGATAGGCAAATTCCGCGGCGCAATGCGGAAGCTGGCCGATTCCGATAAGAATATCGAAACCTGGCTTCTTGACCATTATCCGCTGGACAGGGGCGGCGCCAGAACGATTTCATCCTACCTGAAGGAGCAGCTGGCCTTCCACCCGGACATGCCGACGGACCGCAACCTCCTCATCGAGGGATACCAGGATCCCAAGGGCAATCTCAACATCATATTTCATTACTGCTTCGGCCGCCGAACCAACGACGCATTGTCCAGAGCCTACGCCATGGCCGTGTCCAATGCCCACGGCTGCAACGTGAGCGTCTCGATTAACGACGATTGTTTCATGCTCACCGTCCCAGGCAGGATACCTATGAAGGGCATCGAGAAACTGGTTACGACGGAAAATATTATTCCGCTTCTCAATGAGGCCATCAGGGATACGGAACTTTTCAAGCAGCGCTTCAGGCATTGCTCCACCAGGGGCCTCATGGTCCTGCGGAACTACCAGGGTCGTGAAGTACCGGTCGGTCGCCAGCAGCAGCGGTCCCAGAAAGTGCTCCGGTCGCTGGAAGACAGGGACAATTTCCCAATTGTCAGGGAAACCATTGCGGAGATAATGGGCCAGGCAATGAGCCTGGATGCCGCGCTTCAGATACTGGGTGGCATAGAATCCCGCGAGATAACCGTGAGCTATTCCGGGGTGTCGGACGTGCCGTCGCCGTTCGCCCACAACATAGTGCTGGTGGGCATGTCTGATATCGTGTTAATGCATGACCGCAGCGCCCTTTTGAAGGAGCTTCACAGGAAGGTGCTTCTCCGTGTTGGCGGTATCGATTCTCTCAAGCCGGAATTCGAGCCGGAAGCGGTTACGGATTACTTCTCCGAAAAATGGCCGACGGTCGAAAACGCTGATGACATTCCGGAGCTTCTGGTCACGGTGGGGGCGCTGGAGCTGTTCACCAGGAAGAGCGCCAGCGTGTTCGATTTTTCCGATGTCCCGGAAAAGGAACTGGCTGCAATGTGCGTCGACCTGATAAAGGCCGGCAAGGTTACATCTGTCTGGGCCGGTCGGAGCCTGTGGGTCCATCCCTCGGAACTGGCGCATTTCGCGAATATCTACAGCACCGGCAAATCCCCGGACCGGGAAACGAAACCTATCCTGAAGATTCTCGATTCCGCGTCCATGACCGCGCTCTCCCTTTCCAAGAAACTGGAGTCCAATTCCAAGTCAGTGAGACGTGATTTGGGGATACTGGAACGGGCATACCTCGTGGCCAGGGTGGGCCTGGACGGTAAGGGCAACACCGTCTGGGGCAAACGCTCGGTGAAGGTTGGAAAACAGAACTTGAAGTTCACCAGAACGCTCGTTCAGCGTCATCTGGAGCACTTCGCACCGCTCACACTGGACGAAATCGCCTATGATATGGCCCTGGACACTGAAACGGTTTCTGAAATACTGGTCGGAATGGAATCCCGGGGAATACTGGCCAGCGGTTCTTTCACCGCTCCGGACCTTCAGTACATGATGGTGGAGGACAGGGCCCGGCTCCAGGGCCGAGAAAAAGGCGATTCCATATTGCAACCGCAGGTTGAAAATTACCTGCTGGCCAAGCATATCGTCCCAGTCAGCGACATAGATGAATATTTCGATAAGTACGGCATCGTATGGATGCCCCAGGATTTGCTGGCCAGGTCCCCGGATGACGTTTACGATGAATGGATACGGCGTCGGACGGAGGGCGACATACTCCACGGCAGGTTCATGGACGGCAGCGTGTGCTATGTCCGGGCGCGGGATGCCAAAATCTACCTGGACGCGTACCGTTCCGAGCCCCTGACCAAGGCTGAAGGTTCGATTCTGGATCGCATCACAGCCGCCGGTGGAACCGATATAATGTCACTGACCAGGGAGACCGAGCTTCCATCTCAGAAAGTTAAAGACGTCATGGACAAGTTGGACAGGAACATGTATGTGGTCAGAAAATTCGTTGACAGGGAGAGCTGGTCCACGTTCAATCGTTACATCGCCCTGGAAATGGAGCATGACCCTGAGAAGCGCCAGGAATCCAGAATGCAGGTACTCTTCAGGGTGCTGAGGGCACACGGGCCCATGCCGGCTAGGTCTCTCGCCTATGCTGCCGGATTCACCATTCGGGAGGTGAAGGAGATAATGTCCCGGCTGATATCGACTTCCGAGGTGACCGAGTTCTCCGTCGAAGGCGGTTCCAAGGAAGGGATGCTCATATTCACGGATGAGCTGGCCGCCCTGCGTTCCCAGCCAGCGGAGCCGGCTTCCGGAGTGCGGATATTAACGCTCTACGACCCCATTGTCCAGCATCATCGGGTGGAACTGAGAAGAAGGTTCGGCGATGCCTGGTACTATCCCATATTCGACGGACCGCGTTGCGTGGGCATGATGGAGATGTGGGAGATGAGCGGGTGCATCGATATCAGGGAAGTTATCCTGGAAGATACGTCGCTCCTGCCCGCTTTCCTCAGTGCGCTAGATGATTTTTCCAGATACTACAAACTCAACCTCATGGACCTCATACGTTTCAAGCGAGCACTGGGCAGCGAGGTAACTGAATTCGAACCGGAAACCAGACAGGCATTTCTCGACGCCGGGTACAAGGGTGTGCGTGACTGGCTGGTGAAAGGTTCCCTGAAAATATTCGACATCACCGAACAACAGCTCATCTCATACCTTCTGTGGAAGCAGCGTGTCCTTCCGTCAAGACATTTTCCCACCATCCAGAAGGGCCTGGAGACCTTCGGCGGTTTCAGGTCGGACGAGTCCGCGGCCGCAAGATGCGATTCCACGGTACCGCTTGCGAAACTGCACAAACTGGGGATAGTCGCCTACGGCCAGATAATACCGAAGCTCATGACCTATGCCATTCATGATGAGATCGCATTGCACAAGGCCGCTCTCGGAGTCGAGCCGGACGAGAACATGAAAATCATACTGGCCATGTTCAGGGCGGAGGGTCGAATGAAGGGCAGGGAGATGACCGATAACTCGCCGCTCGGATACAACAGTACCCTGGAGGCCAGACAAAAACTAACTGGCGCGTTGCTGCTCCTGCGGGATTCGGAGAATCGGTATTATCTAACGCCGGAATCGGCGCATACCGTGGAATTTGCCAGGAAGGAAGTTATAAAGGGTATGTTCAACCGGTTCGGAATATTCTCGGCGGAGATGCTAGGCTACTTCACCAAGGGCGAGTATCGCATGTTCGAGATACGCAGCATACTCCGGGAGCTGGAGAACGATGGCTTCCTGGTCAAAGGCTTTTTCATGAGGAACGGTGACGAAGGTGGGTGGCAGTCCGATTCCCTCCACTGGATGATCAAGAAAGATGTGAAACAGATTCAGAAACCTCCTTACGACGATACTGTCGTCCTCACGGCCAGGGACAATCTTGCCTTCTATCTCGTGCCCATGGTTTCCAGCAAGTTCCATATGGGTTCCTCCTGGCTGGTGATTTCCAACGGCGATATCACCGCGGCTGCTTCCGTGAAAACCAGGAAAAGAGAAAATGTGGTGGTCAAATTTGAAGGCGACGCCGATGCCTGGGCCGTACTGCGGTCTCACTCAGCCAGTATGGGCAAGAGAATGGTTATGTTCAAGGAGGAGCAGGCGGAAGAAGATGACCACGTGGAGGACTGGTACGAGCAATACGTTCGGCCGGGCGGCTGAATGGCAGCGAAACGATAACGATTGTAGATTTGGGGATTGTAGATTGTAGATTTACGGACTTATTGACTGGCCGAAGCGAATAGTGAAAAGTGGGGAAGTGAATAGTGAAAAGTGACGTTGGGAGGTAAATGATGAAAGAATCGGTACTCAATTACAATAATATTCCGTTTTTCACTTTTCCCTTTTCACTATTCACTAAAAAAGATTGATAAAACAGCATACTGGAAGTATCAATCTAAAATCTAAAATCTAAAATTTCAGAAAAATAAACTCTCACACGGAATGAAAACATTTATCAACAGCTCCCTGTTTCCCAGCCTACTTACAAGGTGTTATCATGAAGGACCTGAGCCAAAACGTTGAAAATCTCAGAAGTGAGATGATTATTTTTCTCACAGAGATGTGCCGCATTCCCGCAATTGCACCGGAGAGCGGCGGCGACGGCGAGTCCGAACGCGCCAGTTTCATTCTCATGCAGCTGTCCATGCTGGGCTTCGACCAGGTTGAGGTTGTTGATGTGAAGGATGACCGTGTTTCCGCCAAGAAGCGGCCCAATATCATAGTCACAATTCCAGGAAAGAACGCCAAGCTCCCGCCCATATGGGTTGTCTCTCACATGGACATAGTGCCGGAGGGCGACCTCAAGCTCTGGAAATCAAACCCCTATGACCCGGTTCTGAAGAAGGGCAGGCTAATCGGCCGCGGGGTCGAGGATAACGGTCAGTCGCTCACCGCCTCGATTTTCGCTGCAAAAGCCCTTCTGGATTCCGGGGAGAAACCGGAAAGAACCGTCAAGCTGGCCATTGTTGCCGACGAGGAAGTGGGAAGCAAATACGGCATCCAGCAACTTGTCAAAAAAGGAATTTTTGGCAAGAACGATTTACTCCTGGTTCCGGATGCAGGTTCTCCGGACGGCAGCAAGATAGAGGTTGTTGAAAAATCCCATCTCCAGCTGAAAGTGGTAACGCACGGCAGACAGGCCCATGCCAGTCGCCCCCATAAAGGCACCAACGCGTTTCGCGCCGCATCCAAGTTCGTGGCCAAAATCAGCGATATTCTCTATGAAGAATTCGATTCCAAAGACGAGCTGTTCGACCCGCCGTTCTCCACATTCGAGTGCACCAAGAAGGAAAATAACGTACCCAATATCAACACCATACCCGGCGAGGATGAGTTCTACATGGACTGCCGCGTTCTGCCTGATGTGGACCTTAACGATGTCATGAAGGTCATGAAGAGGGTCGCCGGCGAGATTGAGAAAGACACCGGCGCAATAATTAATTTTGAAGACATCCGACTGGGCCAGGCACCTCCGGCAACTCCGGTCGACTCGCCCATTGTCCGGAATCTCCAGAGGGCCATCAAGAAGATGCGCGGAATAACAGCCAAGCCCATGGGCATCGGCGGCGGGACCTGCGCGGCCATATTCCGGGCCGAGGGCCTTCACGCGGCTGTCTGGGAGACGAATGACGAACTTGCGCACGAACCGAACGAATACTGCAAGGTCGAGAATCTCGTTTCGGATGCAAAGGTCATGGCCAGGCTGTTCCAGCTATGACGGATTGTAGATGTATGACGATTGTAGATTTAGGGATTGTAGATTGTAGATTTGGGGATTGTAGATTGTAGATTTACGACGGATTGACGGCGTTGCATATTATCAACACAAATCTAAGATCTAAAATCTAAAATCTAAAATACGGTTGGGCATACTGGGAGCATCAATCTAAAATCTGCAATCGGTCTGATTGAACATGTCCTCGCCCACATACCGCGACTTTTAAGTCTGCGGATACGGGCGCTTTCAAGATGCTCTTCTGCGAGGACTTGTTCAATAAAAGTGCTCCCCATCTATTCTGAAATTTCAACAATCTGGAATAAATCTGAATGAGTTCTTTTCTCTATATAATTACGAAATTCAGGGTGAAAACTGAAAGGATACCCCACGCTTTAGCGTTGGGGAGCACTCATTTCAGATAATTTTCTATTTCATCCGATTTTGTCGAACCACAAACTCATGTAGATGAAATCCACGCCCCACCATTGCTTGGCGAGATATGCTTCCGGCACGAATCCCATCTTCAGATAGAGGTTGATGGCCGGCAGCAGAACAGGCATTGTGTTCAGCGATACCTTGTGACAGCCCTCGGCCTTCAGGTAATCCACAGCATGCTCCATCAGTGCCCTTCCGGTGCCCTTCCTGAGATAATTCGGATGTACAGCGATGTTCCTTATCATGCCGAAACCGCTCTTTCCGATTATCTCGCCGCGGATGGAACCGGCAATCTTGCCATCGACCTCGGCTATGAAAAAGAATCCGTATTCGTATTCCATGCTGCCCGTGTATCTTTCAACGGTGTTCAGGCTCATATCAAAATCGTGAGCCTCCCTGGGGTAATACCTCTCCTCGATGCTCTCGTAGGAATGGACCCAGGCTTCTTTCATCACCCGTATCGTCTCGGGGATGTCCTGTTCCTCCATTGCTCTAATTTCAATTCCCATTCAGACCCCGACCCAGAAGCTGCCCATTATCTTCTTCACCGCCGAGATTAGCGAAAGTGCCGCCAGGTAGCTCGTCCGCGGGTTCTCCGGGAACGGCATGTTCCTGGACCAGCATTCTATCTCGCCGAACTTGCCCTTGGCGATAATCCGATGGGTGTTGCGAGTGGCTTTCGGATCAATTACAATCTTGACCATGGTGCGCTCGATACCGACACCAGCAAGGCTCAAGGTTGCGGCAACGTTGATGTTCTTCGGGAAATGTTTCACTGCATCCTTGGCATGGCCGTTGAAAATGACCTTGGGGCGCTTTATCGCGTCGATATCGATGCCCTTGTTCTTGAGGTATTTCACATCCCTGAGCGCTTCCGGCGGCTTGTAGGACATGATGATGACTTCCTCCACTTCCTCGACGGCTGCTGCGCAGATTCCTTCTATGCCACAGACAGCGCCGGACGGAATGTAAACCTTGCAGCCCTTCTGCTTGGCGATGATTCTGCATTTCTCCTTGAAATCATCTTCAACAAACGCGCCGACGCTCATGACCAGTACGTTCTTCCCCATTTCCAGGGCTCTGGGTATGTACTCGTGGACAGCAGATTGGGACGCAGTTTCCACAATCAGGTCCGATTTCTCAAATGCATCCTCCAGATTTGTGGCATACCTGACTTTCTGGCATTCAGCTACCAGTGTATCCACTGCTTCCTTCTTGTTGTCGTACACATGCACGAGTTCCACGTCGTCCACTGTCTCAAGGTACCGTGCCAGAGTGCGGCCGATTGAACCGCAGCCGATTATGGTGAGTTTCATGTTATCGCCTGTACAAGGAAAATGGCAGCGTCGATTTAATGATTATGGCAGGTAGTTGGCGCATGCCTGCCACCAAACATGATATAAATCAGCACGGCATCAAAGTTCCGAACAGCATGGCAAAAGGACCGATGGACATACTCGGAGACTGGCAGATATTCTTCTTCCTGGGCATAGCCGGTCTGTTCTTCGGCTGTTTCTTCCTCCTCATCGGCTTCATACTTCTGGTTGTGGGCGCGGGTTCCGGGGTATGGAAGCTCTTCTTGCTGGTACTGGCTCCGCTGGCCCTCACACCTGGTATCATACTCATGTTCCTTGGCCTCAGGAAAAGAAAGGCTGCAAAGAACCTTGAGAATCTTGCCGAACTCCTTCGGGCATACCGCAGGATAAAGATATCCAAGGTCGCGCAGAAGCTGGGAGTGACGGAATACGAAGCGGAGATGAAGATAGCTGCCTGCCTGGATGCCGGCCTGGTGAAAGGTCACATAGACCGAACCACCGACGAGTTTTTCACCCTGGAGAGCCTGGGCCAGGTCATACCCGTGGGCGGATGCAGGAACTGCGGGGCTCCGCCGGACCGGCTGTTCCTGGTGGGGGAGCAGGTCAAGTGCGGGAGCTGCGGGGCGACTTTATCGGTATCCAAACCCTGAGGGGATTTGGAACGTAGCAACTGGGGTGTGTCAAAGATGTTACTTAGAATTAGAGGTGGAATTTTATAGTCCTTCATGTATTCATCTGGCGAAGAGATAAAGATTCTGAATTGTAGGGAGACAAAGATGAAATATTTGAAAGCAATTCCAATTTGCATCTGTATAATGTTGATTGCCATACCAAGCTTATCAATACTCAGCGTCAATGCTAATACCACAGACGGGGTGATTGCGTCTTACGATTTTATTGAAGGATCAGGAACGTTATTAAGCGATAGTTCTGGATTTGGCAATGATGGCACAATAAGTGGAGCCGTTTGGGAGACTGGAATTTCTTATTCAGCATTATTGTTTGATGGCACTAATGATTATGTGACTTGCGGCACAACTCTTACAGGATCGGTATTGACCTCTTTTACTGTACAGGCCTGGATAAGACCGGAAGTCAGCACAGGACCCAAGTATATATTCTATGATGGAAGTGATGGAGAGTACGCACTTTCTCAATCTGGGACTTCGTGTTCAATAACTGCTAAAATAAATGGTGTAAATGAAAAATGGACTACTGCAGAGAAATCAATAGAATTTAACAAATGGCAATTGGTTACAGGCGTTTTTACAGGTTCTGAATTACGCATATCTGTTAACGGGGTTCAAAGAAATTCAACAACTGTCCCAGCAAATGGGTTGTATAATCCTGGTGGAAATTATTATCCTACAATTGGCTCATACGAAGACGCAAGCAGCAACCATCTTTTTCAATTCAAGGGTGCAATAAGTGGCGTAAAAGTCTGGAACCACGTTCTGACGCCATCTGAGATTTCATATGAATATAGTTCATCCTCGCAAAATTATCCTATACTGAATAATTCCAAAATTGCGTATTGGCCATTTAATGAAGGAAGCGGCCAGACCGCTTTTGACATGACCATGAATGGAAATAATGGTAGATTAGGTAGCACCACAACAACTGACTCCTCAGATCCCTCTTGGGTAGATGGTATTTCCGGAAAGGCATTGAAATTTGATGGTATTAATGATTATGTCGATTGTGGAGATTCATTAGCTGGGACTATTCTGAATGCATTTACCATAGAAGCGTGGGTGAAACCATATTCCCTATCAGAAGAAACCTTCATATTTTATGACGGGGGAGATGGAGAGATATTCTTTAATTGCGTAGATTATGCCAATGTTTCAATCGGGATAAAAAACTCAAATAATCAATTTTATTGGACGCGAGGAAATTTACCTTTGAATGAATGGTCATATGTTGTGGGTACTTATAATCGAATTAGTCTAAAGTTGTATATTAATGGAGAGTTAGTAAGTTCATTAGCTGTTCCAGATGTGAGTATGGTTTCACTTAGTGGGGCTTATTCTCCTACAATAGGGGCATATTGTGATATAAGCGATAATAGCCAAAGAGCATTTTTTGATGGACTCATAGATGAATTATCCGTGTGGCAAATAGCACTCACACCTGAGGAGATTAAATCTCAATATCGATTATATTTTGAACCTCCCTCTTTGAAAGCTATATTGAAAATCGATGAGATTTTCTTAAACCTCGGAGATACCACAATTTTAGATGGATCTGAAAGTAATGGTCCAGACCTTTCCGATTATTATTACGATTTTGGAGATGGAAATAATAGTGGTTGGACACAAAGCCACTCTATATCTCATAGCTATAATTCGCCAGGAATATTCAATGCCTCTTTGATTGTGAGGAATATCTCTGGAAATCAAAGCTTGAAATCGGCAGTAAAAATATATGTTGGAACTCAGTCACAATTCTTTGGCAATGATACACAACCTATAACCCTGTGGTCAACCAATTCCAGCCAAACCCACCCCGATACTGAATGCGTGGTCTATGACGTTGCTGTTTCAAACAATGGTACATATTCAGCTTACTGCGTGGTCAATGGGTATGATGATGCTACTGATTACAGGGGTGTCCGTTGTTATAATAAGGGCGGCTCTTTGGCCTGGGATATATCCAAACCAAATGACACACCAAATGAGATTGAGATGTCCGATGACGGCTCTGTTTCTGTAGTGCTTTGGAGCAGTGGGGATATCGAAGCGTATTCTAACACAGGCACAATCCTATGGTCTCATAACGTTCCTGATGCCTGGGTGATATCAATGACCCCAGATGGGAATAAAATTGCTGTGGGCTCAATGATTGATGGGGCGAATTCAGAGATTTCCCTGTTTGAGTCGGGTACACTTAAGTGGGCTATGTGGACCTATGGCGGAATTTATGATGTGAAAATCTCGGGAGACGGCACTAAAATTTATGCTGGCACTGGGGAGAGATCAATCATCCCCCTTGTCCCAGATTACAAAGTATATTGTTTCTCTAGTGCTGGATTAAAGTTGTGGTCATGGCAATTCACTTCTGCCATACTTTCAGTAGATACACCATTTGATGGATCAATTGTCATTGCGGGCTCAGATTATGGTATGACCATCGCCCTTGATGTCAACGGCAATGAGCTATGGTTCATTGATGGAGGGTGGTTCGACCCCACAATTAGCGATGTGGGCGGAATTATAACACACAGCACATTTACAGATATTCTCGTCTTTAACCAAAGTGGCTACCTGCTATGGAAGAACGATAGCTATGATTCCTCATTTTTTGGCTCTAATTCCTTTGCATCAAATTCAGGTGGAATGATTGTTCATCCTTACGGTTGGGAACCTGGCCCGTATGGAATAATAATTAGGGACGATGCGGGCAATTGTTTGTATCATTATTTGAACGAATCGCAGAGAACAGCATACCAGGTTGCGATGTCCCCGGACGGAAAATATATTGCAGCAGGGTCGGGCAATCAATTATTACTCTTGTCGATGAATCCAGAAGATGTTAATATAGGTGATTCTGGAGGCGATTCTTTTTTGATTCCATGGTTTGAAATTTCAATAATTCTAGTCGCCCTATTGTTGGCTTTTACATTAGTCATAAAATTAAAAAGAAAATGAATTTTTCTTTTTGACGACAGTCAATCTTCACCCCGGGCACCCAATCAACCACATTGATTTTCGAGCAGGCGAGGGCGAGTTTTCTTATTTACTGAATATTTTTCTTTTGGAGCCCGAGCCAGCGGAGAAAATCTTAAAAGAAAAATGCTCAAAGCAAGAGTTTTTAAATTGATGACGATTGCCACGTGACATACGCAAAAGCAGGGATACCCGAGCTTGGCCTAAGGGGCAGGACTTAGGATCCTGTGGTTAGTCCTTCGAGAGTTCAAAATGACCGGCGTTTTTAGGACGCTGGCCTTATGAAAATCTCTCTCCCTGCATTTTTCTTTTTAAGAATATTGCTTAACCACTTTGGAACTTTTAGGCTCTAGGCCAGTGGCGTCCTCGATTAATTGTTTGAAATTCGGCATCTCATCCTCTATTATCTGTTTCCAGGGAATACCGTCAAATATCACTCCATAATCCGACCAGGGGCTCGTTATGTACGCATTGTACATGTTAAGAGATGTGCTGAAGCCATCGTCATAATGATTGTTATAAATCAAACAGTAAATCGGTAATTCGACTGTCCCGTTATTAGAATCCACAATGAAGTCCAGTTGTTCCAGTGTATCGTTGGATATTTTATATTTCTCAATGTCGAGAGTGATATTGTAATAGAAAAACATGTTCCAGGTTCTGCTAATACCGGGAATGCTTTCGCCGAATAACCTGTCCGACTCCCAGGTATCTTCATTGAAATCAACATTGTAATCATCGATCCCCCTTTCGTCCATTTCTGCAGAAACAAGGTTCAGGTTGATTTCCTCGGTGTATTCAAGGTCAGCAGCCCATTGGTACGCACCGCCCTCGAAAGGGTCCAATGATACCATGTTGTTTGAGATAAGGGCAAAGATAAGAAATGCGTACAAGGCAAATCCAAAAATAGAACCTATGAGAATTATCGCACTAGCCTTTCCATTTGATTTATTGGCCCCAGGTATTTTCTCTTCCATCATTATAGGTATTAGCAATCCTCTAAATGAACCTTGTGATAGGCCTACTGCGAAAACATTATTACATAAAGCCATATCAAGGCCACATGGACTTCATGTTCGAGCCCATCGACAAATACACGCCGCCCGAGAAGCCCGACTTTATCACGGGATTTCCTCCGGCCAGAACTTTCTCCAAGAAGGGAAGTTTTGTCTGGTGGTGGTGGATGTTCCTGTTCGAGGAAGATGGCGTTAAAAAGCAGATTGTGGCTTACTGGACCACCAAGACTTACAGGAACGTGCGGGTTAACGGCGTTGAATGGGGGCCGAAAGCAGAGATCACCGGAACCCCTGAAAAATTCACTTACAACGGTATGGCCACAGCCTGGTATTATGACGGCAAGACATTTCAAGAAATCAAACCGAAGAACCTGGTCATCAGTACAATAGCCAGCAAGGATTCAATGGAAATTAAGTCCGATGACTTTGACCTGAGGGCGAACCGAGAAATCACGAAGCTCAGGTTCCACAGAGATGATTTTGACATTGACATTAAATTTGCCACACCAGTACCGCCAATTGTCGGGTACAAGCGCACACTCATGACCAAGAAAATGGGCTTTGACCAGCAGAAGATTTATTATGTAAGATTCTCAGGAAAGCTGGCCACGATGGGCAATGCCAGAAATCTTGAGGGCAGCGTTTACATGCAGCATATCTGCCTTAATACGCCGGCCGTGCCATGGCTCTGGGGTGTTTTTCACAGGAAGGACGGCGCATACTTCACTTACTTCACCACGTTTATTTCAAGACAACTGTTCAGGCGCAATTCCGAATGCAAGCCGAAGTGGGACGGCAAGATGAAATTCCTCAACAAGAATCTCAATTACACCCCAGCAGGAGAAAAAACAAAGCGTTTCAAACATGTCCGTTACAGGGTCTTCAGGCAGGAGAACGGACTGCCCGGTTTCGAGGCCACTGGAGAACTGGACAATGAAAAATTACGCGTTAAGGTCATAACCGTGGCAAAGACCACCTACACCTTCAGCAGATTTAAGATATGGCGGAACAAATTCTTCTACAATGAATTTCCCTCGGAAGTTGTGGAACTGGAGTATACCGACAAAGCAGGAAAGGTTCACAAAGAGACCGGCGAAAACTGGAATGGAAACTGCGAATACTCCTGGGGAACATTACTTAATTGAGCATTGATATATCCTGGTGAAATACATGGTGAAAAAACTGTCTGGCATAACATTCGATTTCGATGCCACATTCTACAATTACCCGCGCATGGTCACCAAGCTGATACATCGGTTTGGTCCTCACACCAAGCTCATCTATGACCTCACCAAAGAGAGGAAAAAACTTCGCAGCGAAGGTAAAATAGAGAATTTCAGGGAGCGCCAGGTCGAGGTCATGGCCAAGCGGTGGAAAAAAACGCCGGAATGGACGAGAAATCACATCGACAAGGTGGTTTATCAGGGTTTCAATTCTTCATTCGACAAGATAAAGCCGCTGAAAAATGTCTTCAACATGCTGGACATGGTCGTTGCCAATGATATTCCCATGTGCGTTGTTTCTGATTACCCGCCGCATGACAAAATGCAGAAGATGGGATTCATGAAATACGATTGGGTCGCAATCATTAATGGTGAAGATATCGGAGAGCTCAAGCCCAGTCCGGCAGGATTGCAGGCTGCCATGGAGAAGATGGGCACGAAGCCGGAAGAAACGCTTCACGTCGGAGATTCCGTTGGATTTGACATCCGGGGTGCCAAGAACGCGGGCATGATGAGCGCCTGGCTGAAATGGTGGTGGAAGAAGAACAAGTATGATATTCAACCGGATTATACTTTTACTGATTTTGAGGAATTCATGGGGATACTGGAGAAGGAGTTCGGGCTGAAAAATTGAGTGCTCCCAAAAGCTAACGCCTTCGTTAGTAAAGAATGGAACACATCAAAATCGTTCGATACTAGAGAAAGGTTTATATGGGGCGAACTCTATTATCCTATTATGGAGAAACAGATTGTTCGTGAAATCTTGCTAGATCAGCAATCATTCCTTGAAACCAAAGGCCAGTTAGTTGAAAGAGATATAGACCTTTCCAAAACCATCAACAGCAAGGAGATAGTGGTCATATCAGGTATCCGCAGGTGTGGAAAGAGCACATTGCTCAGGATGATCTCTTCGAAGTTGGATACACGAATGGTCTTTATTGATTTCAGCGATATCCGATTTGCAAACTTCTCAATCGAGGATTACAGCCTTCTAGACGAGAGTATTCTTGAGCTTTTTGGAGATGTCGCCGTATTTCTTCTTGACGAGGTCCAAAACGCGCCGATGTGGCAGCGGTGGGTTAATAATTTATTCACATCTGGAAAGAAGGTCTTCCTGACCGGGTCCAATTCCAACCTGTTGAGTTCGGAGATATCCACTTACCTTACCGGCCGCAATCGCGTCATCAGACTGTGCCCGTTCAGTTTTCGTGAATTTCTAAGGCTGAGGGGAATCCATGTTGAGAATGTCAATCGCCTAACATCCCGTGAAAAAAGCCTTTTACGAAAATCATTCGATGAATACCTTAAAACTGGCGGTTTTCCTGAGGTATTGATCCAGAATGACGTGGGTCTTGCCAGAAATTACTTTGAAGATATAATTACAAAAGACATCGTGGCCAGATACGGAATCCGGGACGTCGGAGAATTGAAAGAATTAGCTCTCTATCTTGTTTCCAACACCGGTTATTCTGTTTCCTATAATAATCTTAAGAATATTGTGGGTATAAAGAGCCTGAGCACCATAAAGAGCTTTCTTGACCATCTTGAGGAAGCCTTTCTATTCCAAAAAATCAACAGATTTTCATATTCAATTAAGAAACAGCGGGCACTACCTTCAAAAATCTATGCTGGAGATGTCGGTTTCATAACGAGCACGGCTTTCAATTTCAGTGAGAACAGGGGGCATAGGCTTGAGAACTTGATATTGAATCATTTGCAAAGAGGAGGCAAAGAGATTTATTATCATCTTGAAAAGAAGGAATGTGACTTCATAATAAAAGATGGACCAAAAGTGATTCGCGCCATCCAGGTTTCGGAGAACCTGTCCAATAAACTAACCATGGAACGTGAGATTAATGGACTGTTGGATGCACTCAGAACATATGACCTTTCAGAAGGGACAATTATTACTTTAGATAAACAAGAAGAATTGAAAGTGGAAAAATATTCTATCAATGTTATTCCTGCCTGGAAATGGCTTCTTGAACAATAGATATAGGTATGAGGTTCGCAAAGAAGATTCAAACCCAGACGATTGCAGAAACACCGGCCTGGGGCGCAGTTATTGCCGCGATTGTGCTGGGGATACTGGCAGCGCTGGGATTCATGCGCGGGGAAAGCCTGAGGCTGTTGAATCAGCCCCTGAAAACCCACCATCTGAGCCGCTTATCGAATCTGAACATCAGAATCAGGCAAATTAAAAAGAGGCTGGTATTCAGAAAAAAACGCCCATCGTCGGCATATCCAAGCAGTCCATGTCGAATGCTTTAATTCCTTCCAGGGCCAGTTCCGCATCCAGAACATCCTTGCCAATAATTCTGCCGATAAGACAGGAGCGCCACCAGAGGTCCAGCATGGTTGTGGCCAGCAATCCCAGATAAACAGTCATGAGATCATATTCATAATCCTGGTCGTCGCACAGCCAGTAAGCATATCCGAGGAACGGGTCCCGTGTGTTCAGGAGCTTGACATAATCGGAGAAGATTTTCCTGGCGCCATTGTTCGGCTGGGCAAGCTCAAGTCCCGTTATTGAAATTTCGGGAACTGTCTTTCCGTCGGGCCGAATTTCCATTACTTCGATGCTGTCGCTCACTGCCCTGTAGGTCCTCCACCTGAAATTGCCATCTACATAAATCGGGAGCCATGCAGGATTGTCAAGGTCCAGCTGCTCCAGGTTTCCTTCGTTTGCCATATCGATTAAATCATCCGGAGTATCGGAGTCCTGAACCATCTGGACAATGTCCTCGACAGGCATTCCCCCCAGTTCCGGCCCTGAATCCGCAAACGCCAGGACCTTTCCTATGCCCTTGGGATTGTCCAAGAACGGAATTAACGCATCCGCAGCTTCCCTGAGCCTCTCCGGGGACTGATAAACATTTGAATCCCTTGCATTGCTCTCGAAAGAATGAACCGCGTCAATGGTTTCTGCCAGAATACCGGAAATTACGGCAGGGTCTATGTCTACCAGGAGGCCATCGCCAAATTCCGCAAGGGAATCGCCGCCCTTGGTTATTCCGCGGCAGGAGCGATTGGCGTTGAGCTGGATTCTGTGCAAAGCATGCAGATGAACAGGAAATTGCCGGCATGACGCCGCCCGTAAATCATGGATGGTGCATCTCCTGTCCAGAAGGAAGTGGCAGGCGCCGTTCCCGCCCTGGAGCTTGATGGCAGTTGGTTCGTCAGTAACATGGCCCTGGATATGCTCATGGGTAAGACCGGCCGCAAGACCGTATTTCTTAAACCTGGCCAGTTCTTCCATTGATAACTCAGGCTGGCACAGACAGCACATGGCGCAGCCGTCCAGGCACTCGAATGATTTATTTTTCAGTTCGGATTTGTCTATATCCATGGTGCTGGCCAATCCTTTCTTGGTAATGAACTTTGCTTAAATATCCTTCTTCCTGAAAGAGAGAATGGATGCCAGGAACGTGCTGCCGGAGAGGAAGATGAACCAGGCGAATATGTAAGGGGCGTTGATGAACCAGGGGTATTCCAATTTGAACCCGAAAAATTCCGTTATTCCGAAGAGCTCGGCGGCGCCCATTGGATAGATGTCCATGAAGCAGAAGTAATAGCCTGCCCAGAGCCAGTCCGGGAACTGCGGCATTACACCTTTCATGGCCTGTTCCGTCAGGGCATTAATGTCCCCGCCGGTGGCTGCCCAGATACCGAATAGGATAACTCCGGCTATCATGCCGCTGAAGAATATGGCCAGACCGCCGGCTATGGCAGTTGAACGTTTACTGGCTATGGTTGACATGAATATGGAGAATCCCAGGAAAAACATGGCGAACAGGAATGTAAGCACCATGAACAGGAGATATTCCAGTGAATCAGCGAAACCTGCGAGGGCACCGACGATAAGTCCGGAAATACCGAAACCGAGGAAAATGGTGGTGAACATTACCAAACCGAGACCGCCAAATTTACCGATTACCACATCGTTCCTTGAAACCGGACAGCCCAGAACAACCCCCATTGAGCCGTTCTCCCGCTCTCCGATGATGGAGCTGTAACCCAGCATGATGGCTATTATGGGGAGCAGCATTGCGGCTATGGTGGACATCCCGGCAACAGTGTCAGAGTATCCCTTGAAACCCACATTCGATTCCGGGGCTACAAGTTTGTTCCATTTTCCGTCCCAGTTGATGAGTACATCATTTTCTGACCATGTGTTATTGCCATCCAACAGTGTGTTTCCGGCGACCTGAACGTAATAAATGTCGCCCTGAGTTCCATTGCCCCCATTGTCAGTGAGTTCCGGAACATTGCTCGCAGCATCCCATATACCCATGAATTTGAATTTTTGCCAGTGGGAATCTATCTGCACAACCCAATCGAGAGGCACAAACTCATAGGCCTGACCGTCAAATGTGAAATTTCCGGTATTGTTCACAATATAAGCATCATAGGATTTGCCGCCCAATCCATTGTCTCCCAGCTCTGCATAATTATTTATCGGGTCCCATTCTCCTTTGATGGCGATTTCAGAAACCGAAGAGGGTGTGGCGGCAATAGTAAAGTAAGACATGACCAATGTGAGAATAATAAATATTATGGTCAAGGAAAGAACCCATTTATTCCGGACATTGTCCATGAACTCCTTCTTGGCTATGGCCTTGACCTTTCCGATGTGGATATCAAGCTTCATTCCGGTCACCCCCCGGTGTTGAATCCGCGCCGATGTACTTGATGAAAGCGTCCTCCAGTGACGAGTCTTCAGTCTTAAAATCCTCCACATCCACGTTGGCCAGTGCCAGTATCTTCATGACCTGGGATTTCTGGTTTGCATCGACATGAACCGAAATGACCTGCCCGTGGACCTGGACGTCGGTTATACCGGCATCCGTGAGCGCCTTTACTCCGGGGGCCGGGTCGCCTGTAACGCGGATAATGAGCTTCGGTTTTCCTGTGAGGCCCTCGCTCATCTTTGTAACCGTGTCCTCGATGATTAACTGGCCCCTGTTCAGGATAGCGGCGTGCTTGCACAGTTCCTGCACTTCGAATAACAGATGGGAGGAAAAGAAAACCGTCGTACCTTTGCCGTTCATCTCCAGGATGATGTCCTTCAGAGCCCTGGCCCACCGTGGGTCAAGTCCGGATGTCGGCTCGTCCAGTATGAGCAGGTGCGGAGAACCCAGCAGGGCCTGCGCGACACCCACGAGTTGGACCATGCCCTTGGAGAACGTGCCAACTTTTTCATCACGCCATTTATCCATTCCGACCTTGGCAAGAAGCTCGTCGCATTCTTCCTTTCCCACGCCCTTCAGTTCCGCGAAAAATTCCATGGTCTGGAGGGCAGTAAGATTTTGATAGAACTGGGCGCGTTCCGGAAGATAGCCTATGCCCTGGCGGGCCAGCACCCCCATCTCCTTTGAGTTGCGGCCGTTTATGAACACATCGCCGGAATCGGGCTGGGTGAGGTCGAGAATCATCTTGATGGTGGTAGTTTTTCCGGCACCATTCGGACCCAGGAATCCGTAGATATCGCCTTTCTCCACGTTCAGGTCTATGCCTTGTACGGCCTGGACGTTCTTGAAGCTCTTTTTCAACCCCTTGGTTTGGATGACGTATTCGGTCATTGTAATCAAACATAACCTGGGCTGGAAGTATAAAAGGTTTTTCCGGGGATGTAAGAGTTCAGTATTCTGAAGTTTGCTCGTTAAATTGTAGTTTTTAGTGAACAGTGAATAGTGATAAGTGAAAAATGAATAACTGAGTATTTTTGTCCTTGAGTACCGATTCTCTCACCAATTACCTCCCAACGTCACTTTTCACTATTCACTTTACACTTTTCACTAATCACTTCGGCCAGTCAATCCGTCGTAAATCTAAAATCTACAATCCCCAAATCTACAATCGCCAATACATCTACAATCGAAAATCTAAAATCTACAATCGTTATTGCTTCATTTCACTGAATACTTACCCAGGGATTTCTATTTTCAATATGTATTTGAAATCTCTTGCAAGCATGTGTATTTCCCGGGAATTCCCGCAGGAGATTTATAAGCCCCAAAGTCCATTATGCATTCATGGTGAGCGAGATATTGAAGTCTGTGAAAACCGCCCTGGCATTCATCGGGGTTACAATACTGGTAATTGTGGGATTAAGCGCCCTCATCGCCTATGGTTCCAAGTGGCCATTTAATGAGGCCTTCAGTTTCAGCCTTTCGGCGGCGTCATGATAATATATGCCGGTGCCATGGCCAGCGCTGGCGGTGCGGAGGCAGGCGCGGTCAGAGCCGCGCACATGACAGGCGGCCACAAAGCCAAATATTACGAACAGTACGGCCAGGAGCGCCAGTCCCGTCGGGACAGCCAGTTCTGGTACATGCTCCTCATGGTGATTGCCGGTTTGATTCTCATGTCCTTTGGGTTCTATATTTTCTGAACGCTCAGTCCTTCAAGGCTGATGTGAATCGGTATCGCCAGTAAAAACGTTGGAGGCAGCCATGCCCGAATGTTGTGGGCGTCCGTCTCAGAGGATTCTTTTCTTCTTAACTGTCCTCGGCGGCTCTGGTGTGGGGGGTTCAGTTTTTTCTCCCATGGCCTGGCCGCAAACGAAGCATATCACGGCATCCTGCGGGAGCATGGTCTGGCATCCGGGACACGAAATCTCGTTGTCTGCCGCAGGCGCTTCCGGTTCGGTAACCTCGGCAGATTTGGCAATGTTCCTGGTTATCATCTCTCCGCAGTTGAAGCACATCACGGCATCGTTATCCAGCAGCGTAGCGCAGTTGGTGCATGGTACCTGTCCATCGGGAATCGGTTCTGCGGTTTCCTGCTGAGCAGTTACCAGTTCGATGGCAGGTTCTGCAGCCGGTTGATCGGTTACGGGTGGCTGAACAACAGTCGCGGGCTCCGGAACTGGTTCGGAGGCTTCCTTCTCGCGTGCATCGAGGACCGATTTCCCGGCAGTAAGTTCCTTCTCATGTAATTCAAGAGCTTCAGTCTTGGCAGCCCATTCGTTCCCGGCCTTCTCAATAGTTTGCCTCTGCTCCTCGAGTTTCTGCCTGGCATCTTTAAGTTCGGCTTCCCTTGCACTAAGTTCAGTTCGCGATGCATCGTCTTCCTTGGATGCAGTGGCCTTTACCGCGCTAAGTTCGTTCCTGAGCCTTCCGACTTCGGATTGGCTTTCTTCAAATTGCGTCCTCAGGGCGTCAATTGCCACTGTATCAGCCTGTTCAGCTGTCAGCCGAGCCATGTCATCGCTCAACTTATTCTCTGCTATCTTGATATTATTTTCCAGGTCCTGCACCCTGGTCTCTCTTTCGGATATTTCTTTTTCACGGTTTGTCACCAGTACTTCCTTTTCGTCCATCGCCGATTCCCTGCTAGTAATATCCTGTTCTTTCACAAGGCTCTCGGACTCTCTCTTTTCCAGGTCCGAAATTCTGGTGACCATTGCAGCTTGGAGTGCATTCGCATCCTCTTCGTTCCTGGAAGTCGCTTCAAGTGCTTTTTCCTGCTCAGCCAATTGGTTCTTCATTTCTTCTTGACCGGCAATAAGATCTTTCTCCCTGGCTTCAAGAGCGGCCTCATGTTCAGCCAGCTGACTCTTCAATTCCTCTTGACTGTCAATAAACGTCTTCTCCTTCTCGACGAACAGCCTCTTCACTTCCGCCTCTCGCTCGGCAGCCTCTTTTTCCCTTGCGGCCAGCAGGTTCTCCCTCTCCGCCAGTCCATTGTCCAGGCCCTCCTCGCGGGAGCGCAGGTTTTCTTCCCTGGCATCCAGTTCGGCAATCCTGGAATCAATTGAAGAGTTTGCCTCCCCAATCGCTGCTTCAGAGGCTGCTAATCCAGCTTGTGTGACGCTTAGTTCCTCCTTCTTGGCTTTCAGGGACGCCTCACTTTCCGAAATGCGTTTCTCCTTATCAAGCAGGGCAGATTCCATCTCTGCCAGGTCCGCAGCCTTTTGGTCAGTTTCGGACCGGAGTTCTGCGATTTCGTTGGCGAATGATTCTTCCCTGGCACCCAGTTCGCTCTGGCTGTTAGCGAGTTCGGTTTTCTGCGCGGATATCTCATCTTTCTTGGCCTGCAGGAGCGACCTCTCCTCTTCCAGCCTACCAAATTCAGCGGCAATGGTGGTCTCTTTCCCCGCAACTGTCTCTTCTCTTTCGGTAAAAGCCTGCTCCATTTCCCGGATTTCCGATTCCTTGGCGGTAAGCTCTGCCAGGCGCATCTCGATGGATGCCGAATCCTCGGTGAACTTTGCCTCTTTGGCTGCCAAGGCTCTCTCTTTTTCAGTTAATGCAGCCTCTCTCCCGGTCAGTTGCGATTCCAGTTCACGCAGGGAATTCTCGGATTCTGCCAGGGCCTCGGTCCTGTTCTTGGCGTGAATCTCTGCCTCGGCAATAGCGGCTTCACGCTCGGATAAATCGTTCTCAATCTGCCTCAGCGAGGCTTCAGCCTCGGTGAGCGCGTCCTGTTTAGACATGAAATCGGATTTCAGGACATCGATGTCCTGCCTGGCCTTCTCCTGTTCACCTGCCGTTCTCTTCAGTTCAGTTTCCTTTTCGGCCAGTGCCATTTCCCTTGCATCATTCTCGTCCCTGACCGAGGATATCTCAGCCTCTTTACCGGAAATTGCACGCTCCCTATCATCGAACGAAGCGACGGTTGCAGCAAGCCCGTTTTCCCAATCAGCCAGTGCCTTCTCGGTTTCTGCGACCGCGTTCTCCCTGGCGATAAGGTCGGCTGATTTTTCCTCGATGGTTGCTGCCTTCCTGAGGGTATTCTCCCCCCTCTCCTTCACCACCGACTCACGTTCGGTTATCTCTGCTTCCCTCTCGGACAGGGATTGTTCCAGGGTTACGAGTTCGGAGCTCCTGACCTTTGCCTCGGACAGCATACCAGCAGCCTGTTTTTCATGGTCGGAAACCGCCTTTTCCCTCGCGGTCATCTGTTCCTCCGCGGCCTCGGTGTTTTGCCGAAGCTGCGCCTCCCTATCTGCCAGCGACGAGGACATTTTCTCAACCTCATCGGTTTTCAGCGATATCTCTTGCTCCCTCCGGCCAAGAGATTCCTCGGTTTCGGCGCTGCGCTGCTCCCTCTCAGCCAGTTCGGACTCTTTCTCAGAAAAGGCATTGAATTTTGATTCAATTTCCGATTGCCGGGCTTCCATGTCCCGGGTCTGGGCCTCCAGTGCCTCTTCCCTGACATTCAGCTCAAGCTCGCGTTGCTTGACCTGTTCGAGATAATTGATAAAATCGTCCCACTTTATGTTCTCGTCTGCCATGATAGCCTGTGAGAAATACAAAAAGGAATATATATTACTTGACCACCCCGACCTAATAAAACGCACGCAAAATACTGGGCGGGGCATGTTGTTGTGATAACACTTTGCAATAATATGTTGGGTGTTACTGGATAAATGCCGAGATGAATCGGCATAAGCAGTAAACTTCCAGCCCGGTTAGAAACGCCGGCTCCTTTAGGGGCTGGTAGTTTACGTTCAGCGGGGTGCGGTTAACACACACATTCCTTCTTCCACGCCGGTAGTCGTCTCGTGGATTCCTCGATTATTGCGGATATCTTGCCCACATTGGCAGCCATGGTCTTCAAAACTTCTTCCATATTCACGGGATTATCGGCCCACACATCGTAGTCAGTAACCATTGCCAGATTGGCGTAGCATATGCCAAGTTCCTTCGCCAGTTGGGCTTCCGGTACCAGCGTCATGCCGATTATGTCGGCAAAATTCTTGAACATGCGGCTTTCAGCCCGGGTGGAGAATCTCGGCCCCTCTATGCAGACATAGGTTCCCTTGCCGTGATACGGTATCGCATTGTCCTCGCAAATCTCGGCCAGCATTTTTCTGAGTCCCTCGCAGAACGGGTCGGCGGTGGAAACATGCTCCACCTTGGGACCGTCGAAGAAAGTGAGTTCACGGCGTTTCGTGAAATCTATGAACTGGTCAGAAATGCATATTTCCCCGGGCTTGTGATCCATGCGCAGCGAGCCGACCGCCGAGGGACATATCATGTGTCGGACGCCAAGCTCCCTCATTCCCCAGATATTGGCCCTGTAATTTATCTTGTGCGGCGGTATTGTGTGGCCGATACCGTGCCTCTGAAGGAATATAACCTCTACTTCGCCAGACTTCCCAATAACGTATGGTGCCGACGGCTTCCCGTAGGGTGTCTCAATTTCCTTTCTTTCCACTTCCTTGAAGAATCCTGCATCCGCGATTCCCGAGCCTCCGATTATGCCTAGTTTGAGTGTGATGGTATCACCGGGGTTACATCGGCAATTGTGATAAAACCCTTTCGTATATTAATAAAATGTTAATCATGTAGATTATAGAAAATCTTTATATTTATTGAAAACCATTTACCTGTAATGAATGACAGACAAATTCGGGGCAGTGTTATCAATGGTTATCTCAAGTATGTTGAAAAGACCTGGGGGAAAGATGGGTATGAAGATTGCTGCCAGAAAACCCGGATAAACGATATCAAAATTAGGGACGGCCAGCAATACAATCATGATATGCTTCTTGCCATCATTCACTGGATATCCGATACACATGGTGCGGCCAGGGTGCGACAAGCAGGCAAGCATACCGTTCAAAATCTGGGCCTTCTGGCATATATTGTAAGATTTGCAAATATGGATACCATGTTGAACAAGGCCAAGAACCTGTACGCTGACGCTTACTCTTTTGGTGAAGTGAACACGACACCAACCGAGAGAGGCGCAGAAGTAACTATGAAAGATGTAAGCCAGATACCGGAAGATTGCATTGGTTGGGAAGGCGCATTTGAAGGAATGTTGGAACTCACACACTCAAAAGGCAGAGTTTTAAAAACCAAGTGTCAGCTAAAAGGCGATTCACATTGTGAATATGATATTACCTGGAAATGATTGAACATGTCCTCGCCCACATACCGCGACTTTTAAGTCTGCGGATACGGGCGCTTTCAAGCTGCTCTTCTGCGAGGACTTGTTCAGTAAACTACCAGCCCGTAAACTACCAGCCCCTAAAGTGGCTGGCGTTTCTAGACCGGCTGGAAGTTTACCCAGGGGGCCATGCACCTGATTTATCAAAGCCTGACAGCTTTGATTTCCTGTGCAATAGATTGAACGGTGCATGGCGGATTCCCACGCTTTTATTGTTTATGTAGATTCATCTCCGGCTTGAAAGCCAGAGTTTTCTCGACATTTTTACAATAAAAGTGCTCCCCATCTATTCTGAAATTTCAGCAATCCGGAATAAATCTGAATGAGTTCTTTTCTCTATAAAATTACGAAATTCAGGGTGAAAACTGAAAGGATACCCCACGCTTTAGCGTTGGGGATCACTCATTACCTGGGTTTGCACACAATCTCGTGTATTCTCATATCCAGGAAATTTCTCTGATGAACCGGTGTAAGAATTATTGCAGTGTCCGCGCCTGTTCCGGAGCCGCCGATGCACATCACCGATTCACCGGAAAGTTCACCAGCGTCAGCGGCCATGAGCGCTATCTCGACGCAGACTTTCGTCCCCTGCCCGAACATGCGCAGGGTATCGGCCACCAGTTCCATGGGGTAAATCCCCTGGTACTTCGTTCTGAACGAGCGCTCTATGCCGCTGAGGGCGTGGGCCGCTATTACCACCCGAACGCCGGAGGATTTCAGTTTTTTCCTGACATCGGGCGAGAGTTCGACCTTGAACGGTTCTTTGAAACCGGCATGATGGTTGACAGCAATAATCTTCATCCCCTGGAACCTGGCCAGGCTCTTCATGGCAGTATCTCCCGAGTTCGTGGCGATAATCACCTCGCCGATGCTCAATTCTCTTGCCCTGGCAGCTGCCAGTTCCAGACATTCGACAGTGTTCTGCGGTCCCGGTCTTTCGAATGTTCTCATGCAACCGTCCCGGCCGATTTCATGAACCGTTTCAGCCTTCCCCTTTCTCTGATAATGCTGGCCTTGTCTTCCATGCTGGCCAATTTCACGACAAGAATTCTCTCTTTTAATTCCGCAGTCTTCCCCTTTCCCTGATCCACTCTGATAGCCGCATCCTGCTTCGCTTTCAAAATGTTGCGATCGCTCTCTTTCTTTGCGTTCTCTATCAGATTGCTGGTTTTTTCCTCGGCATCCTTGAGTGCCAGCAGTATGTCCTCTCTTTTCATGCAAGCCACTTCTTAATTCTGTATGCTTGCCCATTGGTATAAGAAGAAGCATTATAATAATTTTCCATGAAGGATAAACTATTATTCTCAACAATCCTTCACCCCCTACGTGACTGGAAAAGATCCCGCTAGCGAGCTGAAAAAACTGGGCATCCGCCCATCCAAGTCCATGGGCCAGAACTTCCTGGTTGACGGTGGCATCGCTGATTGGATTGTTGCCCAGGCTGAAATCAGGCCACATGAGAGTGTTCTGGAAATCGGCCCCGGGTTGGGAATACTCACAAGAAGACTTGCCAATCTTACCGACAATCTCACTGTTGTTGAACTGGACAGAAGGCTCGCAGACAAGATGAACGCCATGCCGGGCGTTCATGTCATCCAGGGTGACATCCTGGAAGTGACTCTTCCGGAACTGGACAAGGTGGTGAGTAACCTTCCTTACCAGATATCCTCCCCTGTTACTCTGAGACTTCTGGAGCACGGTTTTTCCAGAGCAGTTCTCATGTTCCAGAAGGAGTTTGCCGAGCATCTGGTCGCCGGTCCCGGAGAACCCGCATACTCCAGGATATCCGTAATGGTCGGATACAGGGCGGAGACCAGGATTCTGAAACATGTCGGGAAGGGCAGCTTCTACCCGGTCCCGAAGGTTGATTCCGCTGTTGTGAGCATCATTCCCAGAAAGCCGGATTTCACAATACTGGATGAAAATCATTTCAGCGAAACCGTTAGAATACTTTTCTCCCACAAGAACCGCAAAGTGAGAAATGGTATAATGTCCGAACACGCCGCCCTGAGGCTGGACAAGACACAGGCAAGGGAAATAGGAGATATTCTTCCCCACAATGACAAACGGCCGATAACCCTGAGTCCGGCCCAACTTGCAGAAATATCCAATGTTCTTGTGGAGAAAGGAATGACCTTCCCCCGAAGCTGATTGTTTAGTGATAAAGGCCGAGAACCCCCCGGTTTTTAAGCCGGGGATGATAGGTCATTTACACGGATATAAACAATAAATAGGCCGCCATGCTCATATGCATGACCTGCCATGCATCGTTCAATCTATTGCACAGGAAATCAAAGCTAACCGGCTATGATAATCAGGTGCATGGCCCCCTGGGTAAACTTCCAGCCTGGCTAGAAACGCCAGCCACTTTAGGGGCTGGTAGTTTACTGTTATCGGCCCTCAAAATAGCTCTCGATAATTTTCTTCTGGCCCCGCCTGAGAATCTCGGATAATGTCGCCGGCGATATGCTGAAAATCTTTGCCAGGTCCTTGACGCCTATGCGCTTCGGGAAATCGTAGTACCCGCGCTGGTAGGCCATCTTGACAATTTTTTCCTGATTGTCCGTGAGCATCTCCTCCTTGGAGAGCTTCTTCATCTTGACGAGCTTGGGGGACGCCTTCGCCTTTTCCAGCTTTGCCATCAACTGCCTGAGGCACTCGTTCCTGCTGGATATTATGGTGTATTCCATTCTGCCGTCCTCCTTGGAACTGGCCGAAACCATGAAACATTCCGTTGAAAGCAACTCTCTGCATCCGAAGCATTCACTGCATTTGATTACACCGATGGCCCTGTCGATTTCCACCAGTTCCAGCTCCACAACTTCGATATCGTCCCTGGATTTGAGGTAAGCTCTTATGGTCTCAAGTTCAACACCGTTCAGTTTTAATTCCACAAGATCCTGAACGCCGCTCTTGCCGTAGGGCAGTGTGTTGAGTATTTTTAATCCAATGTCAAATTCCCTGATGAGCGAGCCAACCCAGGCACCCGGTGGCTCCAAAGAAATAACTGACTCTATCATGCGGATTAATGAATAGATTCATTCTATTTAATGCTACTCTATTGGTTATAATTTTCCTTCATCATTCTTCCCGGATTCTCACTTGCCCATCCACTATGTCTATGCCCACCAGTGTTTTGATATTCACGCCGAATTTTTCCTCGACCTTGCTGCGGCCCGTGCCCTTGTCGATTACAATGATTATATCCACGACAACCACGCCCATCTGGTCCAGGGCCCTGAGGATGCCGATGAGGGTGCCGCCGGTGCTGATGAGGTCGTCCAGAAGAACGATTCTGTCACCTCTCTTCAGGCCGTTTATGTACATCTTTCTGGATGAGTAACCGGTAACCTGCTCGAATTCCTTTTCATCCGGCAGATTGTACTTCCGTTTCCTGATTATGGTGAATGGCTTTCCAGTTTTCATGGAGAGTCCTGCGGCGAGATGGATGCCCATGGCCTCGGCAGTGACAATTTTATCATACTCACCCTCGACCTTTTCTGCCATGGCATTGATGACCTCTTCGAAAAGCTCCGGTTGGATGGCGGGTATGCCGTCCGCGATTGAAAATACAAAATAATCATAATCCTGAAACTTGATTACCGGTGCATTTTCCAGACTGGATTTCAGGAGTTCCAACATTCTGTCACCTAGTCATAGACAATGAGGCTGTCAACCTTTCCCTCAGGCAGAACCTTTCTGCCGTTCAGGAAGCCAAGTTCGATGACGAATGCGCATCTGAGAACTTCCGCACCCAGCTTCTCCACGAGTACTATGCTTGCCGCGGTGGTTCCGCCGGTGGCCAGAAGGTCGTCCACAATGATGACCCTGTCACCCTTTTCCAGGGCGTCGGTGTGCATTTCGATGGTTGCCTCGCCGTACTCCAGCTTGTAGCTCACACTTATCTTGTCGAATGGCAGCTTGCCCACCTTGCGAATGGGTACGAACGGTACTTTCAGGGCAAGAGCCAGCGGGGTGCCGATGATGAATCCCCTGCTTTCTATGCCGACAATTGCATCTATCTTCAGGCTAGCATACTTCTTTCTGAACTCCTCGATTATCGTGCCGAGCGCTTCTGGATCCTTGAGTACCGGTGTGATGTCCTTGAATATTATTCCGGGTACTGGAAAGTCCGGAACATCCCTCACGAGTGCCTTGATGCGTTCCATGTGGCGGGAGATGAATTTCAGGTATTTATTGTATCCGGGGTGTAAGATATTTTACTGGAAAAATGCCGAGAAAGCCCAGCCCTGAGGGTCTGAGATGAATCGGCATCGACAGTAAAAACGTTGGAGATTGCCATGCTCATATGCATGACCTGCCATGCATCGTGTTCATATGCATGACCTGCCATGCATCGTGTTCATATGCATGACCTGCCATGCATCGTCCAATCTATTGCGCATGAAATCAAAGCTAATCGGCTTTGGTAAATCAGGTGCATGGCCCCCTGGGTAAACTTCCAGCCCTGGCAACAAACGCCAGCTCCTTTAGGGGCTGGTAGTTTACATAAGTGACCTCTTACAAAAGTGTTTAAATGAAGTATGATTTGGGGTTGTTATCTGCAAAAGCAGGCGGTGAACCGAAATGAACACAGAAGAGAAACTCTCACTTATGACAGAAGGCATGACTGAAGTCGTTACCCCGGACGAGGCAAAGGAATTGCTGACAAGGGGCGGAGAGCTCAAGGCATATTGGGGCATTGAGCCTTCAGGATTATTTCACATAGGTCAGGCCCTTGTGGGCGCCAGAAAAGTTAGGCAGCTTGCGGAACTGGGTTTCACAGTCAATATACTTCTTGCTGACTGGCACGCCCTTATAAATGACAAGCTTGACGGTTCATTCGAGAGCATCCAGACCTGCGGCCGGTACCTGGAGGGCTGCCTCAAGGGGCTCGGGGCGGATTCGTCCAACATCCATTACGTGGTCGGCTCTGACCTGGTGGACCAGAAAGAGTACTGGGAGAAGGTCGTCCGCATATCCAAAGCATCCACCGTCGCCAGGATAAAAAGGGCCATGACAATCATGGGCCGTTCCGAGGACGAGGCGGACGCAGACGCTTCCAAGCTGATATACCCGGCAATGCAGGCCGCTGATATTTTTCATCAGGATCTCGATCTGGCCATCGGCGGCATGGATCAACGACATGCGCACATGCTCGCAAGGGATGTGGCCCCCAAGCTCGGCTACAAGAAACCGGTAGCAATGCACTGGCCCCTGCTCATGGGGTTACAGGGCGGCGGAAGGATGGATGCCGCGGAATCGAAGATGAGCAAGTCGAATCCGGATTCAGCCGTTTTCCTTCATGATAAGCCAGATGTAGTCGCCGGAAAACTGAAGAAGGCGTTCTGTCCCCAGGGTCAGGTAGAAGACAATCCAGTCCTGGAGCATGTCAGATTGGTGATATTTCCTGAACTCGGGCGACTGGACATTACCAGACCGGAGAAGTTCGGCGGGGACCTGCATTTCACAACATACAAGGAACTGGCCGAAGCCTTCGGAACAGGAAAACTGCACCCCATGGACCTGAAGTCCGCAGTGGCAAGCCATATCTCGGAAATTCTTGTGCCTGTTCAGAAATATCTGGATGAGAACCCGGACAATTTCAACAAATTGCTGGGTATAATCGGGGCGAGAAAATGAGCCGAAGGTCCAGAAGGCGCAGCCAGAACGAGACTTGTGGCATCATCGGAATGGTGGGCGGCATATTCATGATAATCGCCGGCGTCACCGGTGCTGTAACCTGGAGGCGCATCGGGGAACTGGCGGTCGACATAACCGGGGTTGAGGCCCTGGGACCGGCATTCCAGATACTGGTGGCCTTAGGTGGGCTGGGCGGTATTCTGGTCATACTGGGTTCGATATTCATCGGTTGGCCCATAATCAGGATACGGACAAAGAACCGGCTCAATATCGGCAAATTGATGATAACGATTGGTGCTGGCTTCGGGTTGCTGGGTCTCTTGATATTTCTGCTATTGACAATGCTGGGAGGTGACCCGTTCGGCAATTTCATGGGTGCGCTCGGAATGGGTTTCGTCGGGCTGATATGCTCGATATATGCCGTGCAGAAGTCGCATTGATCATTTCTTGAATCTCTGCCTTCGGACAACAGCCATGACCAGTCCCGTGGAAAGCATGATTGCCAGAATCGCTGTTCCGCTGGGGAAAGGTATCAGTCCGCCAGTGGTGTCTCCCACACCGGCTATGAGCGCGTATATCCCGCCCTCGGTGATATCGGCGACCAGCTGTCCCGCGGTGTTCAGGGTGCTTTCTACCTCTATCCAAGCATTTCCCACAAGCTGACCCACCTGGGCTGTGGCTTCATCCATGGTGGTTGGTATGTCGAAGTTGAGCTGTGCGGGAATACTGAGTATTGTTCCGCCTAGGTTCACTGCAACAGCCTGGACAACGTTTGCTGTGTCAACGAATACTTCCTCGATGGCAACGGTTACAGAACTGGCAAGCGCATTCAACGGTATGTTCAGTGAAACGTCCGGCAGGGTCAATGTGCCGCCAGCTGTGCCGACGACCTGGCTTACAGTATCCCTTGCAACTGTTACGGCATAGGTGCCGGTCTGAGATATCATGGCTATAAGTGAGTTTCCGTCGGCTGAGGGAGTTGATGCCTGGGCCACCCACTGTCCGTTCTCCAGGCGCATGAGTTCGCTTCCTGTAGCCCTTGTTGTGCTGGGTATGTCCAGTGTGAGTTCTGCTGCCGGGTCGAAAGTAATATCATTCGGCAGAATCTCGAAGGCTGAAAGAACATTGTCATTGGCCACAGTTAGTTCATCCATGGAGAATGTAACATCTTCATCCAGTGAACCTGCAGGTATGACCAAAACTGCTCCTGAGCGAGTAATTGTTCCGCCGGTGGTTCCGATTACGTTTCCGGTTGCCGGGGTTCCGCTGCCCATTCCTGCGGTGTCGTACATCTGGAGAATTGAATAGTCATTTGGATCTCTAACAACAGCTTTTCCGTCTTCGACAACCAGATAGTGGTTGCCGATCTGAGTATCTGAAATTTGTTCTACACCTGTTCCGTCCACGTTCATCCAGTACAGATTGGTAGAATCGATGATGGAATCTAGGTAGTAGATTTTAGCATTGTCGATTCTGAACTGGTGGGAAGAACCCTGAGTAGTAAACGTATTTTTTGTTCCACTGGCAATATTATAGGCCACCATTCGCGTAAATTCATTGGGGTATGAGCCTTCTTCAGAGTAGATTATTGTTGTGCCGTCTGTGTCCACATATTGGTTGATGAAAACATCCGAGCCCAGAGGTATTAGAGAAGCACTGTCAGTGGCTATGTTATAGAGATGAACTCCGTCATCTCCGCAAAACATTGCATATCCATTGTTGATATTGAAATTATGAACATACTCGGAGGTCACATTAAGGCTCCAAACCAAAGTGCCAGAGATTGTTTTAACACGTACAAAAGTTGTTCCAGCGATATTGTCAGCATCATAGTAAATTACATGACCGTCACCAATGTCCATGTGCATTTCAACGAATGCCGAGAAGATGTCTAATGTGGTGAATGTGCCAGTATTGATATTGTATACCACTAGGTCAGAAGTAGCTGGAGTGGCCCTGTCCTGAAACAGAACATAATTTCCACTTATTGCAGAGCCGGCCACCTGGGTGCTGTTGAAGATTGATGTTGCAATTGCCGTTTTCCAGTTATAGAGCATTACATCGGTTGAATAGCCAGATGCCACCGAATTAACATAGGCGACATAATCTCCACTAAAATCATAGGAGGCAATGTCTGCCTGAGAATCCAGAATCTGAGTTCCGGTTATTGCCGCCTGTGAGACAAATCCCATCAGGGGCAGCGTTCCAAGTGCGATCACAACAATCAATGCTAAAAATCGGTCTGGTTTCATGCTGCTGATTATCGTTTCATCTTATTAAATGATTTAGGTGTATTTATTCATTCGTGTTTATATATATCGTTTAAATGTTTATTGCCAGTCAGCACTTGCCATGCCTGACTCTCTCCAATACTCTAGCCATAAAAAAGCCCGTCGGTGGAATAACCACTTCCGTTTCCTCAGCTATCTCTACAATAATTGCCTGGTCATGAGCATCTATGCGAGGCAGAAATCCAATTGAACGCTCAAATCATAAGGAAATCATTCGTTGATGTGCAACTTGCCTAATGTGCAATATCCAGCATGTCTGGCGACCGACATCAGCAATGAATTCCTTTCATCGGTCCAGTTTTTTCTTTCGATTGAACCCGGGCAATACGCATGCGAAAATCATCACCATAAAGAACCAGGTCCTGGGCAATTTTGAAACAGGTGGTTTGATGACTATTTCCGGGTTCTCGGTAAGTTCAGAGATGCTCACGGTTATCGCCTGAGAGTGGACTTCCAGTTCATCTCCGGTCAGTGTGTCAATGCCTTTCGCGCAGGCCCCTTCATTTATGATGTATGTGCCGGGCGATGTGAACTCCTGATTCCCGCCTGGATTCACGCGGGTGCAGACCTTCAGGTACAGTGTCTCGGACTGGCCCGGTGCAAGGGTTTCCAATGTCCAGAAGATGTGGGTGGACCTGACAGGGTAGATTTCCGGAGAGGGGAGGGCGCTGCGGGTGCCTGGTTCCTGTGTGGATACCGTGCCGGTGCTCGCAACAAATTCAAGCAACTCCAGTTCTGCGGGCAGAACGTCCTTCACAATCACGTCGATGATGTCAGAGCCGCCCGTGTTGGTGACCGTTATCTGCAATTCCCACTCGTAGTATGTGTGGGTGATACCCTGGTCTATGCCGGACAACTTGACCTTGCCGACGATGAACTCTGCGGGGGTGGGTTCAGGATCGGATACGGACACGGACACTGCCGCGGCATTGTTGGATAGGTCCGAGTCCGGTGGGTTCACATCCGAGACCACAACGACTATCTCATGCTCTCCGGCAACGGCTTCCCATTCAATGCTCACGGAAGTCTGGCCGCCAGCCGGGACAAAGGTGTTTCCCACTGAGCCGATGAGGTTGGCCGGGTCGGCACTGTCCAGGTAGAACGAGACAGTGCATGTAGCATCCAGACCTGTTGCTGCCATCTCGGCCAGGAAAATGTAACTAGTTGAACCGGAATCGCCTGAATAGAACATATAGAAATCGCCTGCCTCTTTTAGAACCATCGGAGTGTATACATACCGGCTATCCAGGGCGCCCGGGGTAACGTCAAGTTCGACAGACGCAGAACCCCATACGATGCCGTCCTGGGAATTTGCCTTGAGGATCTTACCTGTGCTGAACCACATATCATACGATCCGTCGTCATTTGGAAGTACGAAAGGGCATTCCATTGCGGCATAGCCTGGCGGCACATTCATGACTGCACCTTGTTTTGTCCAGACTATTCCGTCCGGTGAAGTTGCCAGGCCGAAACGGGAAACCAATCCCGAATCATAAGCCTTGTAGTACATCTTGTATATGCCCGAGTCCTTGAAAACATAACCCTGGCAAGCGTATACTGAATCAAAACTGCCCGCGGGTCCGATAGGCAGGACTTTCCCAAGCTGAGTCCAGGATATGCCATCAGCGGAAGTTGCGTAATATATCTCGGTCTTCCAGAGATAGTTCTGGCATGAATACCACATCTTGTAGGTTCCATCCGCTTCTTTGATGACGGAAGGCGCAGCTGCATAGTTTGTTCCCGTCGGGTGAGTCAACACACGTCCGTAATTCGTCCATGTCGCGAGATCTGTCGATGTGGCGTAGTAAATATCAGGGGTGGCTCCGAATCCCACGTACCACATTTTGTAAACGGAATCGTCCTTTATCACGTATGGATACTGGGCGGAAATTCCAGGGCTCAGGACGACACCCTGTTTTTCCCATGTGCTTGTGCTTTCGCCGAGATTGTGGATGGTCGCATCTATTGTAACCAGTTCACCCGCGGTGATTTGCTCTGGTAATACAATATCGTCACCGTAGACCGCGAGGTCAACTTGCCCGGATTCCTCGACAGTGATTAGAACGCTTGCTATGTTGTTAGTTTCATTATTGTCCGGGGGATTAACATCCGTAATTTCAACGATTATTTCATGTTCCCCGGCAACGGCGGCCCACTCAATGCTAACAGGCGTCTGGCCGTCTGCCGGAATGAACACGTCCGGAACCGAACCAATCAGGTTCTCGGGTGAGACGGAATCCGTGTAAAATGAAACCGTGCAGGTGGCGTCCTGGGCATCATCGCCGGGTGATTTTTCAGCGTAGAATATTCTGTTGTTAGTCGTTGTAGTGCCGGTGTACCACATCCGATAAGTGCCGTCCTCGACAATCAGAGAGCACCAGCGGGTGTGAATTCCTTCCAGGGGCAATGTTGGCTCAATCACAATGCCGTCCTTCACCCATTCCATTCCGTCATCCGATGTGGCATGCAATATCCTTGTTATGCCGGCTGCATCGGTGCCGGAATAGAACATTTCATATCCGTCATCATTTTTGAGAATCCAGGGGCGCTGGGCAGAGGGATTGTCATAAATGCCGTTGTTCTGCAGGACTGTTCCGTCTTTCACCCATTGGTCAGTCAGATTTGTTTTATGCGCGTGGTTGATCAAGTTCCTGAGAGGCGACCAGGTGGTGCCGAGATACCAGAGTCTGAAGCCGTCATCGTCCGACAAGACGAAGGGCGTATTGACGCTGGCGGGTTCTATGATATCACCATAGTTAATTTCAAGGCCATCGTAGATGAAATTGAATCCGTCCGGGGATGTGGCATGCAAGATCCTGGCGCGGTTGCCCCCCTCGTAATTCTGGCCACAGTACCACATGTGATACATGCCGTCTGGTGCAATCCAGACATAGGGATGATATACCGAATTTCCGGCGTACGCGCCGCCATAGTTCAGCACCATTCCCTGTTTGTGCCATTCCAATCCGTCGTATGAAAATGCCCTGAATATTCTGTAATTAACCGTCGTTCCGTCATTTTCCTTACCGAGGTAAAACATCAGGTATGTCTCGTTGGAAAGCCGGAGCACGCAAGGCCCCCCGACCTGCTGGTCCTCGCCCCAGCCGCCCAGGTCCAGTACCACGCCGGATTTCACCCATTCCGAGGAAACAGACAGGTCTCCTTGAACATTGGCTGTTATCGTTACTGGGGTTCCGGACTTCGGCTCGGGGTCTGAAAGAGAGATATCATCCTGACTTACTGACAGGTCCACGGAGCTTTGCACAGGCGTGCCGCAATGTGCGTGGAATATCCTCCAGACGCTCCCGTCATAGCCGCAATACCACATATGCCAAACACCGTTCTCGTAAATCACTGAAGGCAAATCCGTGCAACTGCTCTCGCCAGGAAGCGTCCTGTCCAGCGCGATGCCTGTCTTGGTCCAGATAAGGCCATCGGCAGAATGGGCATGGCAGATACGTCCCGGATACTGTGCCGGGGACCTTCCCCCGTAGAACATGTCATATCCATTATCAGTTGGAACTATGTACTGGCCCCAGGCAATCGGATTGTCGTACTCCATGTCGTTGGCGAGCACAATGCCGTCCTTTATCCAGGCATCGTTGAGATTGGCTTTGTGGGCATGGCAGACAGTGTCGCGAAGCGGATTCCACAGGCAGCCGCTGTACCAGAGGTGCCACTGGGTTCCGTCGAAGTATACCCTGGGGTTGCTAAGGCCATCCAGGTCATATGATGAGCCTGATGAAAGTTCGGGGCCGAGCTTGGTCCATGTCACAGCGTCAGAGGATGTCGCATGCAGAATCCTTGTATTTTTATACCCGCTGTACCCAGTGTACCACATATGGTACAGTCCGGAGCTGTCAATCATCACATAAGGGTGCTGTACCCCGACTTCGGCTGTGGACTCACCGTAATCGATGGCCACACCGCATCTTGTCCAGGCCAGCCCGTCTGCCGATATGGCCTTCATGATGCGCTGATGGCCGTCAGTGCCGAGGCCCTGGTACCACATCGCATATGTTCCGTCGGCCATCTTGACCACTGAGGGTGTCACAACCTGGATGGTTTCCATAACCGGCCCAACGTCCAGGACAACCCCGTCCTTCACCCACTCGGTCCCGGGAACATAGGCCGGATTTGTCTCACCGATAATCGGGAGCGTGCTCGGCGCCTGCGGGGCAGAATTCACCGAAATAATCAATCCAGATAGTATGAATGCGCAAATTATCGCAAAACTCATGAACTTCACCCACACACCACTTTTCAAGCCCGACATATCTACTCCTCTCGTTATAGGTAAATAGTCTTACCGACTATATAATATTTATCTACTGATGTATCAAACTTGATATTATTTTCAAAGAATTCCCGATTTCGCAAAACATTAATACTACCATCACTCTAACAGTTATCGCCAGGAGAAAGGGAGCAGCCAACGGTGGTGCGTCTTCAACGACAAACTACTGAGGAAAGTCCTCTCTCCCAGGTGGTTATCCACCTGAAACATGGGTGGCCGGGGCAATCCGGTGTGCCGAGAGGCATGGCAAGGGCGCAGAAACGACACAGTCCGGTCGGAGCGATGATGGAATTGTTCCTGAGCTGAGAAGACCGGGATTTGGTGAGACGGCGACTCCCATCCGGTGCAAGCCCAAATTTGGTAGGGCGCTAAGTCGAATGCTGCTTAGAAACAGAAAGAGGCTTACCACTTTCACCTGGCACACCATTTTATTATCAAAGTACAGGTGAAAAATGCAAACATTCTGGAACAATCTGCCTACAACATGCCCCGCCTGTCAGGGCGGGGATGTCAGAACTTATGATTACAAAAAAGAAAAATAAATTCCCGTTCTCAACCTTTGAAAGCCCCGGGTGTAAGCCCGGGGATGTGTTGGAATCGGCATTCAACCCGGTAAAGCGCCACATCTTTCCCCTTGTCCCACACCGTCAAAACTTACATATAGTACTTACATCATGTATATACTTAAGGTGCTTACACGGATTACACATGGAAAGGCCAGGAACTGAAGGTTTCCAGGGCCGCATATCGGGAGATGTTCAAGCACAACATGGAAATGCTTGATGTCCTGGACATCCTGGAAACTGGCTATGATTGCGAGCGTTCGAGAAGGAAGAAAGGCACCTTCGAACGCTGCAAGAAATACAAAAACAAGACCTGGAAGGTGGTGGTCGTTGACAGTGTCCAAATATGGAACGACGCCCCGGTATGGTTGATAATCCACGTGGGAGTGATATGATGCGGAAAGGACTGAGAAAGGAAAAGGTAAAGTGCCAATGCGGCGAATGGACCGAACCGAAGGAGTTCAACATCAATGGCTTCAAGATTCGCGGGTCGGAATGCCCTGCCTGCAGCGAAGCGTATTTCAACCCGGAGGACGCGAACAAAGCTCTCATCTACAACAAGCTCAAGAATGAGGTTCTTACCGGGAAAGTGGCCAAGTCAGGCAATTCCATTGTGGTGCGGTTGCCGAAGAGATTGGTCGATGCATTGAATCTCACTGCTGGCTCGACTGTCACATTGCAACTCGAGGATCCCAGGACCGTCAAGATCATTGTTTAAAATTCCTACTCTCCACCTCGAAAGCTTGCACCGCCCCCTCCCCCGCCCCCTTGAACGCCCTGGACACCCCGCCAACTCCGAGTTTAACGCCGCCGAACACCCTAGACACCACCAGGGCGTGGCTCTCGAGATTGTGCTTTTTCAGAATCTCCAGGAGGACCTTTCCCGGGTGGCCCACCTCGCCGTCATCCTTGGCCTTTTCCTCGGACCCGAGCCTCATGGCCCAGCAATGATGGTTGGCCTTCTTGTACAATCGCCTGTGGGACTTTAAAATCTCATCGGCGTCTTCGGGCGAGTCAATCTCGTACAGGTGGGCGAAGAACCTGGAGCGCTGTTCAACATACTTCACGGAGGCCAGTCCCCTCATGCGCCCTGAATGCGTGAGGATGCATTTAGCATTTTGCAAAGATAATGAATGGGACTCCTGGTTGGTTATTGAAGCGTTGGGAATCGGGAATCTTGGTTGGCTATTGAAGCGTTGGGAATCGAGAATCCTGGTTGGTTATTGAAATATCGAGAATCGGTGACAGGTTCAATGGCTGTTTTTGGCAGCCATTCCGTACGATTCCCCATTCCCTTGCAACCTAAATCCATCCACATTCCCCAGTTCCCCATTCCCCATCATATATGATCGTTCCTTCCAATCAAAGAAAATCATTATACATCCTAACGGGAATTACCCTTCCATGGCCCAAACCGACCAGTTCGAGTGCGGCGGATGCGGTGCGCATCTGGAGTTCGACCCGAAGTCCCAGAACATGAAATGCGAGTTCTGCCAGTCGGAGAAGATAATACCAGTGGAGCACACGGTCATCGTTGAGCACGATTTCTTTTCCGCACCCACGAATCTCGGCTGGGCCAGGCCAACAGTTTCCATGTCCTGCGAGTCCTGCGGTGCCACAATTTCCGCGGAATCCACAGTCGCGGGAAAATGCACTTATTGCGGTTCCCCTTATGTGAAAGAGATACCTTCCAGGGCGGACCTCATCCGTCCGGAGACATTGGTCCCGTTCAAGGTCGACAAGGCCCGTGCCAAGGAACTTTTCCAACACTGGCTCGGACACGGTTGGTTCACACCTTCCAATCTGTCCCAGCTCGGCAGACTTGACCTCATCAAGGGCGTTTACACGCCGTTCTGGACTTACGATACGAGCGCGCTCTCGAACTGGACCGCGGAATCCGGCTATTATTACTACGAAACAGAATCCTACACAGTCATGGTGAATGGCAAGCATCAGTCCCGTACCAGGCAGGTGAAGAAGACTCGCTGGGTTCCCAGCCACGGCCAGAGGCAGGGCTTCTACAATGACGTGCTTGTACCGGCGTCCAAGGGCATGAACCAGGAACTCATTCTCAAGATATATCCCTTCGAGCTGGGCCAGCTGGTTCCCTACAAGCCGGAATTTCTGGGCGGCTTCATCGCCGAGGAGTACGGCGTCGATCTGCAGCAGGGCTGGGGCACCGCCCAGGGCATCGTTTCCTCCAGCGAGAGGCAGAAATGTGCCCGCGAGGTGCCGGGAGATACGCACCGGTACCTCAGGGTTCAGACCAATTTTAGCGGCATAACCTACAAGCATATCCTTCTCCCTGTGTGGATAGCGGCCTACGAGTACAATGCCAAGAACTACAATTTCCTCGTTAACGGACAAACAGGAAAAGTTCAGGGCTTCAAACCGATATCATGGGCCAAGGTGGCGCTGTTCGTGGGCGCGGTGGCGGCGGTCGTGGCGGGACTGGCGTACTACTTCTACATCTCCTGAGGTTTCGGTTCCTCGTGGAAAATGATAAGTTTGCCATGCTTTTCAGCGTACTCTATCTCGCGCTTCGTGGATGAACCGATATATCCGCCAACATTGACCACATAAATCGCATCGGCCATGTCTATCTTCTTCAGATGCATGGCGTCCAGCATCTCCTTGCCGGCCGTGATGCGCGGGTCAGGGTCCGAGTGCCCGAAGCACCCCACCGATATCACGATATGGCCTTCCAGGGTGAGCTCCTTCTGCGCACTGAGAAATTCATCCTTGAATCTGGTGGAGCCGCACATGGTGATTATCATGTCAAAGCCTCGACAGTGCCAGCATCGCAGCTTTGATTGTCCCTTCCTGGGCCGGTTTTTTCTGCTTCGGGGTAATCATCTCGTCGGTTATGCGATTGTTGTAGGCCGCGCATATCGTTCCGGCCCTGGCGCCGCCTATCATGGCCAGGCGGAATAAACAACTGGATTCCATCTCGAAGTTCAGCACGCCCCAGCTCTCCAGGTCCTCAATCTTGAATGGAAGCGGCTTGAATTTTCCCACCGACCGTCCCTGTGAGCCGTAGAATCCGGGCGTGGTGGCGGTGAGGCCCACGTGATGCTCCAGGCCAAGCTCGTTGCAGGCCCTCTCCAGTTCCAGAACCACGTCGATGCTGGCTATGGCCGGGAAACAGTCCGGCACGAAGAAAGTGGATGTGTTCTCATAAGCAATCGAACCGGTGGAAATTACCTGGTCGGACGGACGAACGAATTCTTGAAGGCAGCCGCAGCTTCCGACACGGACGAACGTCGGGTCTTTTGTTATCTGGCATGCTTCGATAACTGCTATTTCCGTGTTATCCGGGCCGATTCCTGTGGAGAGCAATGACATCCTGACGCCGTGTACCTTTCCTGTGATGCATCTGAATTCTCTTCTCCGGGTTTCCAGTTCGATGCTGTCGAACAGCTTCTTGCCCAGGTCGATGCGGTCCGGGTCGCCTGCCAGCATTATGCGGTTCGCAAGTTCGCCTTTCTTCAGCCCGATGTGGTATTGTCTTCCTTCTTTATCCGTCATTGTTACAGCTTTTTTTCCTTTCATGCTATCACACCATCATTTCCCTTACCGTGTCCATTCCGAGCTCGGAAAGTTCCTTTGCCCTGGCCGGATGCGGTGAGTCCACATAAACGCGAACCAGCGGTTCCGTTCCCGAGGACCTTATCAGGAGCCAGCTTCCGTCCCCGAAGATATATTTCAAACCGTCAATGTCATTGAGCCTCGCCCCGGCAGGATGGAAGTTCTCCTTAACTTTGGCCAGTACATTTCTGACTTGCTCCGCTGTTCCCTTCACATTCCTCTTTATCTGAACATGCCTGGGAAATTCCATCACAATGTCGGAGAGTTTCTTTCTGGTTGAGGAAATTACCTTTGCCATCATGGCAGTGGCGATTATCCCGTCGGCCCACATGACCTCCGGCGGGAAGAGATACTTGCCTGATTCTTCATAGGCGAACCGGGCGCCGTTTTGCTGGGCGGCCAGCGTGATCTCCGGCGGGCCGATGACACATTCCACAACCTGGCCGTTCCAGACCTTTCCGATGAGGCCGGACGAGTTCACAGGCGTTACGACCGTCCCCGGGCCGCCGGAGTAGATGTATCTGGCGAATATCACGGCGGCCATGTCCTCCGATATCGGTTTTCCTGTATCATCAACAAAAAGGACGCGATCGCAGTCGGAATCGTACGCCGCACCGAAGTTCGCTCCGGAATCCAGGACCAGTTCGGAAAGTTCGCTGACGCAATCTGCTCTCGGTTCCATCTTCCTGGGTGCGAAATCAAGCCTGGAATCATACATTGCCCGGACATTGCAGCCCAAATCGTTCATGAGCCTGGGTATCAGTCCCGCGCCTGTTGCGCCTGCAGTGTCCAGGGCCAGTTTTATGCCCCTTCCGGGTAACTGATTGCCGCATATATGCTTGATGAATTCCAAATAATCGTAAGTAAAATCCTGCTCCTGCGGCAATTGCCCGTGAATGCGGGTGGGTGCAACAATTTCTCTGATGATGGTGGCAATCTTTTCGGTTTCGGTCCTGGGGGGTATGACGCCGTTCTTATCCAGGGGTATGAGGCCGATTCTGTCGTATGCCAGATGCGAGCCCGTCACCATCAGTCCGCCGTCATATTTCTTGCTGTAAATCATGGCACACACCAGGGGCGAGGGTGCCACACCCAGATTGACCACCCTGGCACCCGCGGATTCCATCGCGGCGGCGCAAATACCCGCGAGCCGGTCCGCGCCGGGTCTGGTGTCATATCCCAGTGCAAGTGTTTTCGATTCCCCGAAATACCTTGCCAGGGCTATGCCAGTTCTCCAGCAAAGTTCCTCGGTGATTTCCGTATCAGTCAATCCCCGCATGCCCGAAGTTCCGAACCTTATCTCCATGATTCAACCGCCCTCCACAATGGCGATTCCGGCACTTGCCCCTATCCTGCTGGCGCCGGCGGCCAGCATTTTGATGGCGTCCTCCCTGTTTCTAATTCCGCCTGAGGCTTTCACGCCCGTGCCTGTCCCGACAGTTTCACGCATCAGAGCTATTGCCTCGACTGTTGCGCCGCCGGTCCCGAAACCTGTTGATGTTTTCACGAAATCTGCGCCTGCCTCCTTCGAGAGCTGGCATGCCTTTATAATTTGATTATTGTCCAGATAACAAATCTCGATTATGACCTTGACTATTCTTCTCTGGGCAGCTTTCACAACAGCTTCGATGTCTTTCCGGACATAATCGTCATCACCGTCCAGCAGCCGACCGACGTTCATCACCATGTCCAGTTCATCCGCGCCCTGGCGTACCGCAATTTTAGCCTCCGCCGTTTTCGATTCGGAACTGGTGCTTCCCAGCGGGAAACCGATGACTGTGCATACTTTCACCTTCGAACCTTCCAGATGTTTCCGACACACCGGAACCCAGGAGGGATTGACGCAAACCGATGCAAATCCGTATTCCATTGCCTCGGAGCACAGTTTCTCGATATCACCCCTTTTTGCATCAGCCTTCAGCAGGGTATGGTCTATGCATCCTGCCAGCTTCTCTCTCGTAATCTCGAACGTCATACCATGGGCCTCGGAATTGTAAGCGATTCGAATATGGCTGTTGCCACCGTATCCGTCATGAGTGTGATGTAATCAATCACCATCTGCGCATTGTTGGTCACCACCCAGTATTCCTCGTTCATCTGCCCGAGGAAATAGAGGATCGAGCTTCTTGAACCGTTGAAGACTTCCAGATTTTCTCTGATTATCAGAGCCCTGGCGCTGTTTATAATGGTCTGTTCGTACGAATGAGTGAGTTCCTCCAATTCCCCAAGTGATTTTTTGATGAGGGGATTCTCCCCGTTCTGTTCCTGGAACCTGTGCAATGTTGATTGGTTGTTATCCGGCGCCCTCATCTCATCCAGCTCATCCAGAAATGTGCCGAAGAGCGAGCGCAGCATGTTCTCGGTTTGAGCGGAATACCCCATGCTGGCCTTGCTGCGGTATATGCGGGGATAGTTGAATTCCCGTATGAGACTGTTCAGTGCCTTCAGGACGGGTTCGCTGAGCCTGATGCCAATCTCCTTTTTGGTCGGTTCCCTTTCGTTGTTTTCAAGGAACCTTTTCCTGTCATTGTGGAAGTTCATCACAAGATCCCTTACCAGTGTGTCGATTATCTCGCTGTTGTTCTTGCCGAGTATCGCAGATATGGCCGGCGGGATATCGCCCTGGTTGATGATGCCGGATTCGGCGGCGTCCTCGATGTCCTTGCCGACATAGGCCAGTCGGTCGCAGAGCTTCACCACGCAACCCTCCAGTGTAGAAGGTTCGTCCGTGTATGTCCCGTTGAGGTCGTCGGAAGGTTCTCCGACCATGAAAATGCCGGTCTCCACCTCCCCGCAATGTCGTATTATGCCTTCCCTGACCTCGTATGATAGATTGAGGCCCATTCCGCCTTTCTCCAGTATATCCAGCACTCTGAGGCTCTGGACATTGTGCAGGAACGGCTTCCCCAGATGCTCCCGGCTGAGGGAGTTGATAACCAATTCGCCCATGTGGCCAAAGGGCGAATGTCCGGTATCGTGCCCAAGGGCTATGGCCTCGGCCAGATCCTCGTTCAGGTGCAGCCATCTGGTGATTGCCCTGGCAAGTTGCGCAACATGAATGGAATGGGTCATCCGGTTACTGATGAGCGGGTTCCGGGGCGACATGAACACCTGGGTCTTGCCCGATAGTCTGAAAAAAGCCTTGGAATACAGAAGCCTGTCCCTGTCCCTGGCAAAAGCCGTTCGGTTCTCACCCGACTGCTCGGCCTCCGTTCTGGGGCGACCTCTTGACTGGCTGCTGGGTGTGCCGAAGCTGAGGTTAATGGCGCTCTCTTCCCTGTTCCTGGAATGGGCTTTAATCTCATCCAGCAACTTTTTCATTTCCGCGTCCAATTGCATTGATATCTCCTGTCTGAATCATATTGCTGCTTATTTGTTTTTCTGTCCCAGGTAATCGGGAAGTTCTGTCAGTGCATCCAACCGTACCACACGCTCCATGCCCTCGAACTCCGCCTCATCAAAGTGCCAGGTGTATTCGTAGATGAGAAGTCCGTTTATTTCCAGTTCGATTGCGGGGCGCATATCGTCCTTCATGCTGTTGCCTACAAAGTAAATATCGGATTTCGGCACGTGGCCGTTTCTGCCTAGCAGAGTCTCGATAGCTTGTTTCTTGCTGAGCGGGACGTAGAAAATCTCTTTGAAATAATGTTCTATCCCGCATTGCCGGATTTTCTCCATCTGGACGTCCTCATCGCCCTTGGTCACACAATAGAGTTCGTAACCCTCATCCCTCAACATTGCAAGCACCTCCCCGGTCCTTGGAAAAAGTATTGGCCTGTGGCGGTACACGCTCAATCCTATATCCACAATCCCATGCCTGGTCTCCTGATCGGGTTCCATGCCTTCCAGCTTGCAGTAATAATCGTAGGTCTCGCCCATGGCCTCTCCGAACCTCTCCTTCTTGAAACCGTACTTCTTCACACCTTCCGCATCCATGAAGTTGAGCCTGTCGATAAGTTCGGCCTCGTGTTTCCTGAACCCAGACCTGACCATGACATCCTTGAACATCTGCCACCCGGCCCAGTACCAGTGAACATTCATAATGAGAAGGTCGTCAAGGTCGAATATTACAATCCCTTTGGGTTGCATGACCCTGAATACGGTCGAAGTGATTTAAGGTTTTGCGGTATCGATAAGTTTGAAAAATATATCAATTCAGTATAATAAAAAAACATTTAACTATCAGTGTTAGTATATAGGTTCTGTCATCTTATCCCTTCCTATTTTCCCGCGTTTTGAAGGGGAGGGTTAATGCACTGAAGAGAGCCAGTGGTTCTCCCAAGAGGGTGAGGTAAATGAAAATCCAGAAATGCAATTCAGATATCGGAGCTAGGATATTGAGCGTATTTGTGACTTTTATGATGATTGCTGGCGCAACTCTTGTGGTGCTGCCGGACATTGATGAGGGGACGGCGCCCGTGGTCGTGCAGCCCGATAGCCTGGCTACTCATGTGGTAATCAGCGAGGTTCTGTACGATGATGATGGTGTGGACAACCATGAATTCGTGGAACTTTACAATCCTACAAGTTCCCCGATAGATATATCCGGATGGGATATTGTGCCTTTCAACGGTGCCGGATTCGTGGAACTCGGTGTGATGACACTCCCTGCCGGCCAGAGTATTCCGGGATACGGTTTCTATCTTGTGGCACAGTGGACAACCAATCCGAATGATGGAACAGATGGCGTAGATGTAACTACCAACTGGGATTACATGATTACATCGGATTGCGGACCGACAGGTTCCGGTGCCTCTTCTATTCTCACTGGAGGAAGCTGGGTTGTGATGCAAAATGGCCCTGACGCTGTTCTTCTTAGGGATGAGACAGATACGTATGTCGATGCATTCATCTGGGGTGATGCTCTCGGTTCTTATGGATTCGCAGACGAACCCTTTGCAGCGGATATTACTGAGGGAAGTCTTGAAAGAATGTCCAGCGCCTTCCATGATGAGATAGCAGGAAACGGGGAGGACAATGATGATAATAGTTTTGACCTCAGGGTTAGGAAATCAACAACTAACGGGCAGCGTCCACAACCCCAGAACACAGCAAATGCTACAGAGGAACCGAGCGGCAGCTCTGTAACTTATGCCGACCACGTAGTCATCAACGAGATACTCTACGACTGTGTGGCACCCGAAGGAACCGGTGAGTGGGTCGAGCTCATGAACCCCACATCATCAGCCGTATCTCTGAACGGCTGGACCATCAATGACGGCGGGCTTCCGTTCGAGGGAACCTGGACATTCCCCAACAGGGTCATAGGTGCCGGAATGAACGTCACAATTGCAGGGGATGGCGGAAGGTTCTACCAGGATCATGGCTATTATGCGGATTTCGAGGCAATCGGCGACACCCCCTCGGAGAACCTGATACTGTCCGGTGACGTTGCGCTCTCCAACGCCGGCGAGACCCTTGAACTGAGGAACAGCGGTTCTACTCTGATAGATGTGGTAATCTACGAGGCCAGCGATGCGAATTATCCTTTGCTGACGCCAATCAATTTCCCCATTGGTGATAACGACTCCATCAAGAGAAATCCCCAGGGCGCAGAAAACGAAACCGCCCCGGACAACGAGAATTTCGCCATGTACTGGGTTGAGGACGAGAGCCCGACCCCCGATACTTCGGATGTTCTCCCGCCCACGGTGACTGGAGTTACCGCTACCGTAACCCCTGTTTCTTGTCTTGTTGAATGGGCCACCGTTGACAGTACCTGGCCCGAGATAAATCCCGCGGCCAAGAGCGAGATAAGTTACAAGGCCGGTTCCAATCCCGACACCGGCGGCAACATCACCGTGGCAGATAATCAGAAGAAAGAGATTCACGAGATGTACCTTACTGGTCTTGCCCCCAGCACCACATATTATTTCCTCATAAGGTCGGAGGACGGACTGGGCCATGTGGGCTACAGCAAGAACGGCGGAAGCTATTACCAGTTCACCACACTGGCCGCTGAGAGCGTGGCCCCGAGCAAGCTGTCTGGGCCAAGCGTTGATATGATTACGGATGACACTGCAAGGGTCTACTGGACCACCAACGAGGCAAGCACTAGCCTGGTGTATTACGGAACCTCACAGGACAGCCTTATTTCAACAGCTTACAACCCCACTCTTTCCACCGCCAATGAAGCGTACCTTTACGGACTGGCGCCCTCAACCACTTACTATTACGCCATAAGTTCCTCGGACCCGTCAGGCAATTATTTCTATGACGATAACGGTCTTTCCCCAGCATATCAATTCAACACATTTGCAGTGATAAACACACAATTCTATGTTGGCGACATGCACAGCCACACAGGTTATTCCGACGGTGCCGTCGGAACCGACCCCCAGGATGCCTATGTCTATGCAAGGGACTCCGCTCAAATTGATATCCTGGCCGTTACCGACCACACACATTACCTGGATGCCACGGAATATTCCGACACAATTACCATGGCAGATGCTGAAACCACCGAAGGCCCGGGCGGATTCATAGCCATAGCGGGCCAGGAATTCGGCCTCCAGCCCTGGCACAATCACTTCAACATTTACGATGCAGATGTGAGATGCCCGTTGCCGTACGATACGTTCGATGTCCCTGACCTTTACACCTGGATGACCACCGCGAGGAGCGGCGGAATCGCCCCGGGTCAGTTCAATCACCCGGGCCAGGGTGACGATTACGACAGCCTCGTCTGGACCCAGAACGGTGAGGATGTCATGGGCGCCTTTGAAATATACAATGCCGGATATGGCTCATTCGAGGGTTATTATTCCACCTTCATGGGCGCTGGGTGGCACGTGGGTGTTGGAGGAAATACAGACAACCATGACCCTGACGGTTGGGGCGACTCGACCCTGGCCGACGGGAAGAGCGTCCCATTGACCTGTTTCCAACTTGACTACCTTTCCAGAGACAATGTCCTCGACAACTTCAGGGAAGGCAAGTCTTACGCGTTACTCGTGAACAGGTCTGGTGTGGCCACTGATGATTATATCAAGATGGAATTCGAAATAGCCGGACAGCCGGTGAGCAGTGAACTAACCCTGTCCGGAACGATAAATCCGTACATCTCCCTGAGCACCAACTCGGTCACGCTGAACGATGTGTTTCTCTATGAGGACGGCGTTCAGATTTCTGCATACAACAACATGTACACAAATTCATTTGTCTGGACCCCCGAAATTGTACTGGAACCGGGCGAGCACTGGTACTATGTCAAGGCAACGCAGACAGACGGTGTCGGGAAAGCCATATCCTCGCCAATCTGGATAACCGTCCCCGCAATGTCCCAACCGCCGTCCATCGGCCCGAACGTACACACTATAATCCACACACCCAGCAGTCCGACGAGTTCGGACGATGTGCTGGTGACCGCTATCGTGGAGGAGGGAGACAACCCCATCAACAATGTTCTGCTGATGTACTCGGTGAACGCCGGGGCATATCTGCCTCTGGTTATGGCCGATGACGGAATATATCCGGACACTATCTCAGGGGACGGAATATATGCCGGATTGATTACAGCCAATCCCGACGGAACAAATGTTCATTACTATGTTATTGCCAACGACCTGGGCGGCGCATCGGACGCGAACCCCAGCGATGCGCCGTTGCATTACTATTCCTATCTGGTCGGACCCCACATCATGATTAATGAGGTATATCTCAACGGTTATGACACACTTCCGCTGGGCGCGGACAATTCTGAGTACATAGAACTGTACAACCCCACCGGCGGAGGAGTGGACGTATCCGGCTGGACCATTGAGAATGACAAGTCCGACGGTGTATGGGCATTCCCCTCTTTGACAACCCTGGCTAACAACGGTTACTTTGTCATTGCCAAGGATTCGTACTACAATGACACTCTTGTGGGCGGCTACAGGAACGACGCTCAGCTGACAGCAATCCTGCCGATACCGCATTTCGAGATATTCGCCGCCAGCGATTATGACGACCCTGCGGTTCCGAACATGGTACTGGCCGGCGGAGTCAACGAAGACATCTCGCTGTCGGATTTCTCAGACAATCTAATTCTGAAGAATCAGTACGGCACGGTTGTGGACTGCATGGAATACGGAGTCGATTATTCGTGGATACCAGGCAGGACCATACCCGCATCTCCTGAGAACTGTTCCCTGACAAGGGACATCCTTCACACGGACACGGACGATGCCATGTACGATTTCACATCTACAAAAGCACCAACTCCAGGAACCAATGTGGGCAACAGGCCAGTCATCCATTATGTCACCAGAAACCCCGCAGCACCCGAAAGCATGGAAGCCGTAAGCGTGTCTGCCAGGATAACCTGTGCCGTTCCGGTAACCACTGCGACTGTCTATTACAGAATTGACGGCGCCGCATTCCTGACGGCAGCCATGACCAACATGGGTTCCAATATCTGGCAGGGAACGATTCCTGGCCAGGCAAACCCCAGTGTTGTGGAATATTACATATACGCTGCTTTCGGCGGCCTCTACGACACGAATCCGGTGGACGACCCCAGCGATGGCGAGCAGAACAATGACCCGAATAACTACTATACCTACACGGTCCAACCACATATTTTGATAACGGAAGTCTACTACGAATCGAATGTCTGGGTGAACGATGCCCAGGACAGCAAATTCATAGAAATATATAACCCGGACACCTCATCAGTCGACATAAGCGGCTGGGGACTGTGGGGCGAGCCGTCGTTCTACACCAGGGACTGGACCTTCCCCGCGGGAACAACGATAGACGCCGGCGGAGTGCTGGTCATCGCCAAGACTGCGGGTGACGCTTCCAACACTGGATTCTACACGGAGTTCGGTTTCCTGCCGGATCTGGAGATGTACGATGATACCATGACCTCGGAATCATACACGGATTATGACAATCCTGCTGTCACAAATTTGAACCTTGTCATCGGAAGCAACTTTGACGACCAGATATGGCTGGGAACATGGGACGGCTCGTATTACTGCGATGCGGTTTACCTGACAAATGACCTTGGAATGGTCATTGACTGCATGGAATACGGCGTCGAGGGCGAGTTTGTGCCTGGTTACCCGGCAGAGGCAACCGAAGTCGGCTATTCACTCCACAGGGATGAATTCGCTTCGGACACCGACAATAGCCTGGTAGACTTCACATCGGCAACACCCAGCCCGGGTTATGCCATCACGAATTTTCCTGCCTACGACATTGATCTCACCGGCCGTGTTGCCGGAGACTGGGCGTTCATATCGTACCCCATAGACATCAGCGGAAACATAGAGACCATACTGGACGACCCTATAACGGACTGGGATGTGGCCAAGTGGTGGGACGCATCGGTTCAGAGATGGAAGACCTACAGGAAGGGCGCGACCACGAACACGTTCACGACCATCAACAACCAGATGAGTGTGTGGATACACCTGACCGCGGTCAGCGGCAACAAGCTGACCACTGGTATCGGCGGACTTTACCCGGCCAGCCAGGTTTCGATAACCCTGTATGTCGGTTGGAACATGGTCGGCTATCCGTCACAGACATCCACCGCGGCCAACCTGGCCCTTGCGGGAACCGGTGCGACCATAGTATCGGTTTACACACCAACCTCTCCGTTCATCCAGGATTACACGGACCTGAGCGCGGTGACCATGGAACACGGAAAAGCCTACTGGGTGTGGGTACCGGCGACAATCACCTGGAACGTGCCATACCCGTAAAGCCAAAAGTTGAATGGGGAGCCGCCTGGCTCCCCTCCTTTTCATATTTTAAAATAACATTTTACTGCATAAATGCCGAGAACGCTCAGTCCTTTAGGGCTGAGATGAATCGGCATAAGCAGTAAACTACCAGCCCTGGCAACAAACGCCAGCCACTTTAGGGGCTGGTAGTTTACATGCAATATCCGCGCGTTGAATGCAATTCTCGTTGATTTTCGATTGTAGATTTTAGATTTTAGATTTACGACGCACGGTGAATGCAGCTGGCATCGTTTGAAAACAGCGTATTCGCCAATGGCCCGGAAACGGTTGTAAACTAAATCCAGGGCCATACTGCTCACAGCATTCTGCAAACAAGAGGTGAATGCGGAAACTAAATCTATGCAATAATGAGCGTTCGCCATGAATCAACATTCTACAAACAATCAGATTCAAGGATATGGAATTTCCGCAATCGACAGTCTATGAACAATTTGATTGCGGGGTTACACGTTCCTCCCTGACCCGTACTCCATCATCTCGTCCATCTTTTCCATGTAGTCCAGTTCGCCCTCGGTGGCATCGTGGTGCGCTTTTCCTTTTTCCTCGTGCCTGAGCCAGAAGTACCTTATCAGGGCCAGGGCCACCAGCGGTATCACGGTGGTTATGCCGAAATATTTGAAGAGGTTGGTAGTGAATGTACGTTCTGTCGCCCAGTAGTTCAGGTTGTAGAGTATGACGGCGACCGATATCCAGTTGGTGCCGAAATTTGCAATCGATAGGCCGCTGTGGAACAGGCCGAGGCCCTTGCTCCGCTTCTTGGTGAACGGCGGGAACAGGTTGCTGCCCATGACGCCGAACTGGTCCACTATTACGTGTATCCAGTATCCGTAGAGGCATATCATGAACGCGGTCATTGTCATCTCGATGTTAATTACCCATTCCCCGGCGAATGCGGCTGTGAGGCCCAAGTAGAGCAGAACTCCCAGTGGGGCAAATGCCAGTCCGGCGGTTATGCTGTGGCTCCATTTCCTGTGCCAGGCGATGAAATCCAGCCTGAGGCTGCCGTCCTTCTCCGGTATTATTGAATAATCCGGTCCGGACATGATGTCCGCGTAGGTCCAGGCCTCGTAGGTGTGAATTAAGTTCGCATTGTAATAAGCGACGCCGATTGCCTCGTCACCCTTCGGTTCGGTCCCGGGCAGGGGGGTTTTACCGGTGGTGACCAGCGGTCCTACTTTTACCACTATCCGTTTATTGTCGGCATCCACCATGATGCCGTACTGGCGCCAGGTGTCCGCGCCCATCTTCATTGTGTTGAACTTTATTTTTGTCTCCTTGCCGGAGTCCCTTGCCTTGTGGATGGCCTCCACGAACATGTCCGCAATCCTCTGGGGGTCTATGTTGCGTTCCAGGGTGGGGTCGACCTCGTAATCGAAATCAACCAGGAACCTCGAGACCTGGAAGTCCAGAAAGTCCGGGAGATAACCGAAGATACCACCCAGAATGATTATCTGTGACATCTGGTCAACCGATGCACGGACTGCCAGTCCGAAACATGTTGCTATTGCGATTCCAGTCATAAAATGCGTGAAACCTTTCATTTAATCACCTCACACCAACCCCAGCAATTCGGCGATCTGCGCGCCCACACCGGCCATGTTCAGCCAGATCGGCACCAGTATTACCGCCAGGAGATTCAGTCTTCTCGAGTTCCACATCACCGGAACGAGTCCTATCATTGCTGCCACCAGCATGAGCATGAGCCCCATGAAACCGGTCATCAGGAATATTATAGACATTACAATGAACAGCACGATTAAGTTCAGGGTCTGGTAGGAGAATTTTTCCACCACCTTGGCAATGAATTTACTGGTAAAGAGCAGGAGGATGAATGCGATGAACCCGCAGATTGCCACCGCTGCCGTTATTATCAGATACTGCTCGACAGTCTGGGGCACGAAGAACAGGTTCACGTTGATGGCCATTCCCCCCCTTCTCAGATGCAGCAGCGGAAGCAGGAACAGGCAAAGCGCACCCACATAATACACGACACGATTCACCCCGCCGGTGATGATGAACACCTTGTCATCCCTGAGGCCGGTGGCGTTCCCTCCCAGGGTGGCGCTGATTCCCGGAGTTACGGCCGGCACGAAGGCCGCGAACATTCCCGACAGGAAGCCGGAACCCCCCGACTGGGCGATCGTGACGCCCTTGATGTCGTAGGATTTGGCCAGATGCTGCTTGGGAATCTTCACCTTGGAGATGAGTGCCAGTATTATGGCGGAAACCGAGAACAGGCCCACGAAGACCGGCATGAGTGTCTGGAATGCCCTCTCCGGCGGTACTAGGGTCTTGAAGAACACCAGCATTCCTAGCCAGCTTGCCAACCCGAAGGTCAGCCAGCCCGCTGCTTTTGACTTGTAGGCTTCCCCGATGCGTATCCACTTGGAGGTCCGCATGAGCACCATCAATTCCATTCCGGCCTCGGCATTCTTCTCTGATATCCTGTGAATGATGATGAGCCTTCTGCCGTCCAGTATCTCCCATTCATAGCTTCTGGGCTTTGAAAGGGCCGCATTGTTACCGAGATTAATCCTTTTCTCCAGCAGCAGTATTTTGAGTATCGGGGGTATCCTTCCGGAATCCAGCAATGATATGTGTTCCTTTCCGATGCTGAACAGGTGTATTTTTCCGCGTCCGTACTCGCGGGGCCACTCACTTATCAACAGAAAAGCCATGATGGATCCCAGAAGCCAGTGTGTGTGTGGGCTGACGAGTTCTCTGAGCATCTGCAGGAAGTGCATGGAAAAAGGAAGCACGAGAACCAGTCCGAATATTCCGATGAGGCCGCCGATGCCGGCCAGCATGGCCGATTCATGGCCGCGGCCGTCCATCAGGTACTTCTGTGTCGGCATGAAGTAAAACGCAGTCGTATCATCCGGGGCGCTGAAGTACTGGGACGATATTGTGAACAGCAGCCCGAATCCTGTGACCATTCCGGCCAGGAACATCAGCATCAGGAACGGCTCTATCGAGTCCATGACCGGCAGGTAGAAAAGAACCACGAATCCCATTACATTGTACACGTGGAGACCCGGAAGTATGCACGATATGACGGCTGCCACCAGCGTCCCGGCGATGGCCACAAGTATGCATAACAGGTAGAAATTCATCAGGCCCCACCTCCCATCTCGCTCAGGCGGAGGGAATAATCGCTGGACATGGCACGAATTTTTATCTCAAATTCTCCCTCGTAAGGTATTACCATGCCCCTGATATTGACAGTGTCGCTCACATAAAAAGGCACACTGGCATTTGCGCTGTTGTCCACGATTACCGATATCTCATTGTTCGTGGAAGAGTCGGAGATGCTGAACAGCCAATCACCGTTTCCGTATATCCAGGTAACGCTGGCATTGTGAATTTCCACATAGTTCCCGCTGTAGTTTTCCGCATCGTTCAGAAGCTGGTCCAAGGTAAGCGTGATGTAGGTATCGGCCTCATAACCGCTGACGACCTCGATACCGGCGGTGCTGGCAGGGATTATCTCCCACTCCTGGGCACTTTCGTACCACTCTAGGGCACCGCTGACACGCACCCGGGCAAGATATATTTCATCCAGGTCGAGTTCTCCGGTTAGCTGGCCGATTACATCCGGAATGAAGATGCTGACAGTTTTACCGTTGTCATCCGCCAGGTCAAGTATGTAGGCAAAGCCATCAATGTAGAAATTACCCTGTATCTGCCCGGAGACCGTCACCTGTGTTCCCACTTCAAATGCCATGATATCTGCCGGGACCAGGTCGTCTATGGTTATCTCGGTGTATACTCTCTCCATAATCCTGAACAGGTTCTTGTCGCGGATCTTTATCTGGAGGTATCCGTCATCTCCGACGAACAGCGAGCCCTCACAGTCCACCATGTCGCCGAAACCGGGTATGTAACTGTCCCGTATGTATTTCTCCGAAACAGCCGGTACTATCTTAACCCAGATGTCTCCGGTGCCGTCATTTACAAGGAGCCGTATGGTGCCGGTGTCTTCGTACTTTTCCGGGTAGAAATCGATGAGGTCCGCAACCTTTCCCACCACCCTTATCTGACGAAAGTTGTCAGTCTCGCCGAGTTCTCCTATTACTGAAATTTCTGTCTCCGAATAGGCGCCTGCCGCACCCAGGAATATCACTCCCAGGAGAAGCAGAACACTGGCAACGGCGACCAACTGTTTTTCAGTAATTCTGTGAATCTGGTCGGCACCGCATGATGGACAGTGGTTTCTTCCCCTTGTCTCCTTGCCGCAGCTCTTGCACTCGGAAATGATGTAGCCAGGTACATCCGTTTCAATATCTTCGCTGTGAATTATCTTCCCGCGGGGCGCTGTTTCCACAGGTTCGGTCATGGCCTGAATTTCGTTGACCAGACTCTGGCTCGGGCCGGGTTTTGCGGTGTCCGAAACATCTTCTTTCTCCACGTAATATTTCATAATGTCCGTGTGAATCCCGTTGAAGTCTATCTCCCTCTGCATATGCGATTCGTCGAATTCCAGGTAGTGCGTGATGAGCATATCCCTTTTGAACGATGGCTTCAGTCCAAGGGAGATGAGCCGGTCCACGTATTCCGCGACTTTCACATTTTTCTCCTTTCCGGGCGGAATCGTCACGGCCGGGGGTTCGGCGGCTGGTTCTCCCGCGCCCTGTTTTGTTTCCTCGGGAATCGTCTGTGTCGCGACCTCCTCGGTCCTGAACTTCGCCACATTTCTGAGGTACTGGTCCTTGGTGATTTTTCCATCCTCGTAGGCCTTGGTCAGACGCTCCATTTTATCCTTGTTGGTAAGTGCCGCCATGTTCAGACCTCCCTCACATCTTCCAGGCTCACCGGAATTATCTCCCATTTGGAGTAGCTTCCTGCATCGTAATACTCCAGGCATCCCACGGCTTCCAGAATCTTTCCGACCTCCAGGGTGCCCAGTGGCCCCGTGCCAGTAAGGTCCATCACTGAATTTGGGACATAGAGTGATATCTCGTGCCCGTCTCCGTCTATAAGGGTCACATCCACCGCGGAATAATATTGGCGCCAGCTTGAAACTGTTCCTGTCACATTCACCCGGTAATATCCCTCGGTCGTATCCGGGTCCAGGTCATTCACCTCTTCAATGGTCATGAGTATGGGTTCGGAACGGTGTATCTCCAGTTGGCTGAGGCTGTTGAGAATAAACCCCCTCTCGGCATTGTACCAGTATGTGTTTCCGGTGACTACCACTCTGTCGCCAAATCCAGGGATTTTCCCGGTTTCGATCATTTCCTGGACAACCGGAATCGGATACGCGCGAACGCTTATCTCGCCGGTGCCGTCATCCACGGTGAAGTACAATGTGCCGGGTGCCCCGTCCTCACCGGGATAATAGACCGGCGCCCTGGTCACAACACCTTTGATGGTGACGTACGCGTAATTGGATGTCTCGTTGAGGTCCTCCAGGTTCACATCCGGATTCCCATAACCGATGGACCAGGCATGGAATACCAGAAGTCCCGCAATGGCGAGTATGAGCGCGAGGTTCCTGGTGTATGTAATTCTGGAAGAGCGCTTGACCTTCGAGCCGCAGAACGGGCAAACGTAGATCGGTCCGATATATCTGCCGCAGGCATTGCACTTGTTCTCAACATCCTGGCTATCCGGCAGTTGGGCATCGCTCAATACTCATTCCTCCCTGGAATAGTGACAGCGATCATGGTCCTGGTTCCTGCAAGATTTGTAATCGGAAGGATAGGTTCCGGAGCGTAGAGCAAGAGGTCAATGGGTTCAATGTTGCGGATAATCGGTGCCGGAACCGAACTGCCGTTCGCATCCTCCGCTGCCCACTCCAGCATGCCCACAATGAGATTGGTGATATTGCTGTCCGACCAACCAACGGCATTTGCGTCGCTGAATGTATGAGCCAGTCCGCCATAGATTACCTTTCCAAGACCCACCGAATCGTTGGCGGCCAGTATCGGCGGATAAGTTCCAGTGGCATAACTGTGGAAATAAGCCTCGTTATTGCCAGCATCGCTGTCTACATTGTAACCCCAGTCAGACCCCCTTATCACTGTCACATCGTTGGAAGTATTGTACAGCGTGGAAACAGAGCTGCCCCTTACCCAGAACACGTCGTCGGTCATGTTCGTGGAATCCAGGTCAAAACATCCTGCATTGTAGGCCGAGCCGTTTGATGTGTCGTAATAATTGAAATACGGGATTGCCACGTTATAATCCGAATAACTCCACATGTCATAGCAGTTGAGCATGTCTTCGAACCGGTCGTCATTGAACCGGCCCTGGACACCCAGATTCGCTAGTATCGGGTTGAGGTTCTCGGGCTTTCCCTCTTCCGCCACATCAGCTTCACATAGGAGAAGGAGAGAACCGCCGCCGGTCACGTAGGCATTTATGGTTGCCAGCTGCCCCGCATCAAACAATGTGTCGGGATTGCTTATGACAAGCAGCTTCACCAGGCTGAGATTTGCATTTGCCAGCAACCCTTCCATGTATGCGAATCCCGCCGTGTTGACGGAATTTGCGAAATTGTTGAACTCGCCCATGTCCGCGCCGTGGTCAGTTACATAATAGACAATCTTGCCACTGGCGCCGCTCACTGTGACCGTGTCATTGGTGGATGCCCTTACCAGCAGTTCCGTAGTTCCGTAATGCTCGTCAATGATTCCGTAGACATTGACATAGTAATCATCGGAAAGTTCCAACGGCCTGTTGGCGAACGGCTGACAGGAGACAAGAAGCGACTGGCTGGTGGAATAGTCCGACACGAAGAACATGACCGGGTCGCCGGGCAGGTCGCCGTAACCCGAATTGTAGCTGTAAGCGTCTGTGACGACAGCACCCAGCAGGCATGCTTCGGTACCGGAATAATCGTTCTCTATGAGTTGTCTCACTGAGAGAACCTCATAACCGTTGGACATTTGTTTCACGAAATCATCGTCGTTGTTCCGAATGACTATCTCCAGAACGCCGTACTGTTCTCCAAGAACGCCCATGAGATTGACCTCGTTGCCGTTGGACAGTTTGCCCGGTCTCGTGGAGAACGGTTCGCAATATACCTTTATCGAACTTGCAGTCGAACCGTCCGTGATGTAGAACACCACCCAATTGAATGGTAACGGCGTTCCCATGTTGTAGGTGAAGGCATCTGACACAATGGCATCCACCACGCTTATGTTTTTGTCCAGGTATTGTGCACTATTTGTTAGCAGTTCTTGGACTGTAACTTCGGTATAGCCTTGCACCGGCGGCTCAACCCCGCCCCCGGATGCCAGAGAGACATTGTCCTGAGTGTCTGCCCTGACCTTTATCTCCCAGTAATCAGTTGTTCCGTCATACCAGAAGAGCGTTCCGGATATGTCAAGCCATGTTCCGTTGGTAAGTTCCAGGGGCCTGTCCGCGTTTGCCTCGCAATAGACCATGATGGTGGACGAGGTCGAGTTATCGGTGACCTTGAATGACACCCAGTTGGATGCCACACCCCCGAATCCCTTCCAGAAGCTGCTGGAATCGGTGACCTGGGCGCTTAGCACATAAATGTTCTCATCCTCGTATGTTGAGGAATCGGTGAGCAGGTCGTTGATTGTGGCAAGGGTGTATTCACCGCCACCGCCACCTCCGCCACCACTGGACACAAACACAACGCGGTCATCCCCGTCCATAACCTTCAGTTCGGCTCCATAATAATCAGCCACTATGCCGTATACGCTGACAATGTCCCCGTCCACAAGACCGGTGGGATAAGTTGAGCCGACCTGACAGTACACCGGATAAACTTCTGATGTGGTGCTGTCCGTGATTTCGAATGTGAGGTATGAGCCGTAGGTTACACCCGATATTGTCACGTTCAGGGCGCAGACCAGGTCGTCCTCCAGTGCAAGGCCCTGGGAAATAAGCTGGGCAACGGTGTAAACGGTGTAATCGCCGCCACCGCCTCCTCCGCCGCTGGATACGTACTCCACACGGTCATCGGTATCAGCCTCGACCGTTATTTCCCAATAGCTGCCGCCTGCGTAATAGATGAATGTTCCATAGATGTCAACGATGTCGCCGATGGCAATGGTGTCAACATTCGATCCGGATGAGCAGAATATTATCAGTTCCTCGGTTGTAGAATCATCTGTGACTGTGATTTTGGTGTAGCTTGGTGCGTACAGGTCCACGATTTCCGCACCCAGTATTGCCACCAGTTCACCCTCGTGCGGGCTAGGGTTCGAAAGCAATGTGTCTATGTCATACTCGGTGTAATCGCCGCCACCGCCTCCTCCACCGCTGGATACGTACTCCACACGGTCATCGGTATCAGCCTCGACCGTTATTTCCCAGTAGCTGCCGCCTGCGTAATAGATGAATGTTCCGTATATGTCAACAATGTCGCCGATGGCAATGGTGTCCACGTTGGATCCGGAAGAGCAGAACACTATCAGTTCGGCGGTTGTGGATGTATCGGTGACGGTAATCTTGGTGTAGCTTGGTGCGTACAGGTCAACAATTTCTGCATTCAGAACGGCTACCAGTTCGTTCTCGTGTGCCGCGGAATTGGTCAGCAGGGTGTTGATGGTGTATGCTGTGTAATCTCCTGTTCCACCGCCTCCGCCGACCGAGGCCAGTATCATCCTGTCATCGGTATCTTCCCTTATGGCTATTTCCAGGTATCCGTTGCCCGTTGCCGGCTGGTACCATTCCAGGTGTCCGTAAACGTCAACATAATCCCCTATGGCCACGACGACGATGTCGGCACCGTCGAATCCGAAAATCACTATTGTACCGGATGTGGAATTATCTGTGACCGTAACTTTCGTCCAGCTTGTTCCGTCATAGTAATCCATTACCAGGGCGCCAAGGACACTGACATCTGTGTTGTTGTATGTTGCTGTGCTTGTGAGTAGCTGGTTCACGGTTGCAACAGTGTAATTTCCGCTTCCTCCTCCGCCTGCGGCTGCCAGGGAAATGCGGTCATCGGTATCCTCCCGAATCATTATCTCAAGGTATCCGTCTCCCGTTGCTGGTTGGTACCATTCCAGGTGTCCGTACACGTCAACGTAATCCCCTGCCGAAGCAGTCGTAATGTTGGCACCGTCAAATCCGAATGCGACAATGGTGCCGGATGTGGAGTTGTCTGTTACAGTTACCTTTATCCAGCTTGAACCGACATAGTAGTCCGTCACCAATGCACCGAGAATGCACACATCGGTGTTGTTGTATGTGGCTGTGCTTGTGAGAAGCTGGTTGACCGTGGCTTGTGTGTAATTGCCGGTACCGCCACCCCCGCCTCCTGCGGCTGCCAGGGAAATGCGGTCATCGGTATCTTCCCTAATCATGATTTCCGGATAACCGTCGCCGGTTGCCGGCTGATACCACTCCAATCGTCCGTAAACATCCACATAATCCCCGATTGACGCGGTTGCTATATCTGCGCCGTCGAACCCGAACGCCACTATTGTGTTCGGTGTTGAATTATCGGTCACGGTGACCTTTATCCAGCTTGAACCGACATAGTAGTCCGTCACCAGCGCACCGAGTACACAGACATCGGTGTTGTTGTATGTGGCCATACTTGTGATGAGCTGATTTACTGTGGCCTGCGTGTAACTGCCGGTTCCACCGCCTCCTGCGGCTGCCAGGGAAATGCGGTCGTCTGTGTCCTCTCTTACCATAATCTCCGGGTAACCGTCGCCGGTTGCCGGCTGATACCACTCAAGATGACCGTAAACATCAACGTAGTCCCCGGCGGATGCTGTGGTAATGTTAGCCCCGTCAAATCCGAATGCGACTATTGTTGCAGACGTTGAGTTGTCCTTGACCGTGACCTTTATCCAGCTTGAACCGACATAGAAGTCCGTCACAAGTGCGCCAAGGATGCAGACATTCGTGTTGTTGTAGGTCGCCAGATTGGAAAGGATCTGGTTCACGGTTGCGATTGTGTATTCGGTTCCGCCCCCTCCCCCGCCGGACACCAATGTCACCTTGTCCGTGGAGTCCTTCCTGACCTTAATCTCCCAGACATTGTTGTAAAACTCAACTATTCCGGTGACTGTGACTATGTCCCCGTTTGAAAGTTCGGTCGGCCTTGTGGCCCCTCCATCGCAATATATGTCAATGGCACTGCTGGTTGATGTATCTTTCACATAGAACTTCACCCAGCCGGTTGGGTCGGAGCCGTAACCGGAACTGAAGCTTCCGGCATCGGAGACGCCAACTTCTTCCAACATCACCAGTGTTCCCAGGAGGCTTGTTCCGTTTTGAAGGATATCATTTACAGTGACCTTCTTGTAAAGCGCCGCACCCGAGTCATCGTCGGATATCCTGGCGGTGATGGATGTGCTGTTCTTAGCACCCTCATTGTCCGTCACGGTAAGTGTAACCGTGTAATTCCCGCCCAGTGTGTATGTGTGTGTGGGCCTCATGCCTATGCCGGTGAACCCGTCACCGAAGTCCCAGATATAGGATATTATATTCCCGTCCACATCGTAGGACGCATTCCCGTTGAAGGTGATTGGCGCACCCCGGTATCCGAAAATGATGGTGTCCCCTGCATCCGCAATCGGTCCCTCGTTCACCGGTTCCGCACCTGTGTTGTACAGGTCCAGAAAATACCCGGACAATCCTGCTGACAATATGATACACAGGACTATCAATAAAGTCGATACTACCCTGGAGTGCACAATATCTTTCTGCATATGATTACCTCCCATCTAACACGGCTATGAACTGTTGTTATGATGGTGTATAATAACATTGATTAAAATGGTTTCCAATATAATTACATATATCTCTATTTAAGGAACATAATCCGTGAAAACGTAGATGTCACCTTCCAGAGTATACCTCCAGGAATCGACAAGCAGCCCGTTCTCGTCCCTGAGAAAGCACACATCCCCCGCATTGTTCCAGATGGATGAATCAAGCTGCCAATATACTTCCGTGGTGGTATCGGTTCCCAGACCGCTCTTGAGTTCGACTGTTCCTCCGGCCGGCACCGACATGTCATTGAACCTGAAAATATGAACGCTCTCGTCCTTCACATTCCAGCCGCTGATGTCCAGAGTTTCCTGATCATTGTTCCGGAAAACAATTTTCTCCAGGTTCAGCCCCTCAATGTCCGTTCCTTGGACAGGCTGAATTTCCATCAGTTCTACATCATAAGGAGACGGTTCCCACAGAACCTGTTGGTTCGCCACCGCCTCGTCCTGGGCGGTCCACAGTTCTGCGGAATATTTCACGTTGGGTTCGATGATGTACACATGGGCATATCCGCCCCGGACCAGCTCAACGTTAACGAACACATCCCCGGACCACACATGCCTCAGAAGTCTGCCGTATCTGTCCTTGTCCACCTCGTCCCTTTCCAGCCGAATTTCCCCGTTGTTGAGCAGCATCTCCAGTTTTTGCTTTGCGGCATCCGCGTGTTCCATGCCCTTCTCTTCTGTGTTCACTCCGAGAAGTCGGATGACGTCTCCCTCCACTGTCTTGAACGTATCCCCGTCATAGATATAGTCTATGTATTCACTGGCGGAGTACGGTGGAATGTAAATGTCCTGGGATTCGGTTTTCTCGTCCTGCGGTGTTATGCCGTTGAAAACAACGATTGTCATGACTATTGCCATGATGAGCACCAGGATAACGCCCAGCTTTCCTGAATCTTCGTTCGAAGACATCGACATGGAAACAGGTCTCTGGATTAAAATAGCTTTCCCGAAGTTTCTGCCAATTTCCGCATGACAGGAACATTTTTATCGGTCAAAAGAATTCGCAGTTCCATGACAGAAGATATCATGATAAAAGCCTTCGAAGAGATAACTTCGGATTCGGAGTTTTTCACATCAAAGGGTCCAGGAAACCCCAGATTGCTTGTGATGTCCGGCCTGCCCATGTCCGGAAAATCATATCTCTCCAATTTGATATCTGTAAAGATGGATGGGAAAGTATGCATCGTCAGAACTGACGGATTCCGGCCGGTGGTCGCCAAACACATGGGCCGCAATCAGCCGATGTATGACAAAGAAGAACACACGCTCGTATTCGAAATTGGACGCCGCCTGATATCGGCAGCCCTTGACAACGGTTGGAGCGTCATTGCAGACGCCACAAATCTTACCGAACTTTATCGGAAATGGGCAGTTGATGCGGCAAAGGACCGTTCAGTCCGGGTGCTGGCCGCTTTCCTTGAGATAAGTCCTGAAACCGCAATGGACCGTGTCCGGGAGAAGGACAGGGACGGGTCGGCTGCATCACCTGCCGTCTATGCGCTTTTGAGTTACGAAAAAGAACAGATTGAGAAATGCAGCATCCACTACATTGTCATCAATTCGGAAATCGATGTCCGACCCTGGGCCGATGTTCTCTCAAAATGGCTTGAAGGAGACATCGACAAAGTGGCTGGTGCAATGTTTCCGTAGCTTATTCATAATCACAAATTCGCGCAACAAACTTTAATATCAGATTGTCATTGGACGTTTGTTGCGGGGATAGCCAAGCCTGGCCAACGGCGCAGGACTTAAGGTCTGATGACGCAAGAGTTCATAAATGCCAGATAGGACATCCTGTCCTTAGTGGTTCAAGGGTTCGAATCCCTTTCCCCGCACTATTTTTTCCGGATTTCTATCTCATGCGTGATTGTAGCGACCTTCCCCAGCATGGCACCAACCGAGCAATATTTCTCGGCGGAAAGTTTCGCGGCCTGCTCCAGGGGTTCGATTTTCAGGCCCTTCCCGACGAAAACGAATTTCAGGTGTATGGATGAATAGACCTTGGGATGCTCTTCAGTTTTTTCGGCTTCCATCTCCACCCAGAAATCATCGAATGCTATGCGCTTCTTCTGCAGTATCCAGACAATGTCCATGGACGTGCATCCGCCCAGGGACACGAGCAGCAGTTCCATGGGCGTGGGGGCGGTTGGTTCGCGTCCCTCCGCGGTTCTGGGGCCCATGGGTACCCAAACACCGGTCTCGACCTTTCCCTGGAAGTTCATGTCCTTGTTCCATTTAACGAGGGCTTTCATGCCTCCCAATATAACTCGAACCGCTAAAAAACCTTCTCCCGAATATAAAGATGATTTATCTCTTCAATTTCTTGACATTTTTCTCAATTTTCTTCCTTATTTTTTCGTAGGTGAGCGGCGGCCCGGTGTTTATCTCTACATCATCAATGAAAACCGCATTGTCGATGCCCCATTCCAGAAAAGTCCCCCTGTCCGACGTGTCAATATGCCGGAACACAACCCTGTCGCCGAACTCTGCCGCAGCTTTCTTCGCCCTCTCGAAAGTAATGCTTCCGGCCGGGCACCAGCCTGCATTGAATCCCGTGACCGTCACCTTTCCGGGAACTCCTTGCGGCTTCTTTTTCTGCTTTATCCATTTCGGCGGCTCGGCATCATCCGAGAATCGTTTCCAGAGTAGGACCATGCCGCCATTTTTATCAACTGGCTCATACCCCTGTTTCTTGAACCATGCGGCCCTCATCCAGAACGGCAAAGATACCCCCCAGGCAGCAAGTCCCTTTGCGCCCAGGTTCTTCACATCTTCCTCGGCCGCTTTCAGCAATGCCTTCCCCATGCCCTTTTTCTGGAAGTTTCCACGGCCTTCCTTGTAACCATGCACCCAGATGCAGAGAACAAAGTATAGGTCATGGGCTTCCACATAAGAATCCTCAACGGGAAGATATTGAATCATTCCCCCCACATTTCCCTTTTCATCGGTTCCCAGTTTAACCCGGACCCTGTCCTTCATTTTCCCATGCCAGCATTCCTTGTGATTGCCGGATTCCTTCATCTCCTGGGACCAGTCCTCAAGGCAATGGAAGTACAGCTTTTCATGCTCTTTTGTTAGGTTGATTATTGGCAATTTCTCACCGAATGTCAATAATGGAATGGGATATTAAGTTTTTCGGACTGCACGCCTTTATGTTGTCTGGGTAATCATGCCCCGCCTGTAATGGCGGGGATAGTTTTATGGCATATTTGAGTTGAATATTTTATTTTCCTATTTTTATTTATTAAGCTGAAAATAAAAAAATGGGAGCACTGGGACTTTCATACCATCGCAGCAGACTTGGCCTGCTGCCCTTCTTGGAGATATTTGTAATACCGGCCGGCTGTGCCGGCCTCTTTGCTGCCGAGAAATGTGATTGTGTGTTTAGTATTTCTCGGCGCAAATGATCCTTGGAGCCTAAAAGAAGGCTCCGAGGAGGCTCCAAGTGATATTTTGAACCCAGATCAGCTGGTATCTGCCGCAGGGCGCCCCGCCTTTCGGCGGAACTGTACCTACCTGCAAAGACCATCTACCGGTCATCGCTCCAGTTATTCATCACCGGATTCGGACGTCTCCGAGACCCTCAGAATACCCGTGGTTATCATCCCTGTAACTGGAGCCAGCGAGGATACCGTGTTACCCCATACTCCCATATGGTCAGTTCGAAAACTGGTAGACACTAGACTTTGCGCATCTTCTGTGCTCTCTTTCGGCGCCTCATCTTCTTTTTTCGCCATTTCCAGCGTTGCGATCCGCGTTTTTTCCAGACTCTCGAACTTCTCTTCATGTCTTTTCCTCGCAGTGGGGGGTGAATGGTTGGATTATTAAAACGTTTCCGATACCCAACTCTTTCGGATTTACCCCATTAACACACTCGATACCGGAACTTTTTGTAAGTATTCAGCGTAATGAAGCAATAACGATTGTAGATTTTAGATTTTCGATTGTAGATTTACGACGGATTGACGACGTTGCATATTCTCAGCAAAGATCTAAAATCTAAGTTCTAAAATCTAAAATACGGCGTGGCGTATTCTCAACAAAAATCTAAAATCTAAGATCTAAAATCTAAAATTTCAGAAACCTGAACTCTTACCTTTCCCAATAAACTAAATATAGGTTCTTCATGATGAAATACGGATTAAAATGTCGATTGCCGTTGAAATTAAGAATTTGTCCAAGCATTACAAGAATGTAATTGCCCTTTCAGAACTCTCTCTGGATATCCGACAGGGCGAGATTTTCGGCCTAATCGGACCCAACGGCGCAGGAAAATCCACCACCCTCAAGATACTCACCACCCTTCTTACACCGACCTCCGGTTCGGCAACCATATTCGGGGTCGATGTGTCAGAGAACCCGAAACTGGTTCGAACCATGATAAGCTACCTGCCGGAGGAAGCCGGTTCGTACAAGCAACTCACCGGACGCGAATACCTGGAATTCATGGCCGGTCTGCTGGAACTTCCCGATGAACAGTCCCGGGCCGAGGTTGTGAAAAGAGGTGTGGGCATTGCCAGTCTGGGTGAGAGGATAGACGACAAGACCAAGGAGTACAGCAAGGGAATGAGAAGAAAACTTCTCATCGCCAGGGCGCTCATGAGCAAACCCCGGCTTGCGGTACTTGATGAGCCGGCCAGCGGCCTCGATGTGAAGCATGCATATTATGTCCGCGGCATAGTGAAAGAATACGTGCGGGACATTGGCATCACCGTGCTGCTGTCCAGCCACAATATGCTGGAGGTGGAATATCTCTGCGATCGCGTTGGCCTTCTGGATGAGGGCAAGCTGCTGGATGTCGGCACCCCCAAGGAACTCATTGCCAAATACTCCGCGGAGAATCTCGAAGAGGTCTTCATCAAGGCAACAAGCGACATGCCGGAAGGCAAGGGGGTGAGCGTTTGAGATCCAGCCCACTTCTCAAGATAATTCGGAAGGAGGTAATCGAGATGATCCGTGACCGTCGGCTCCTTCTTGGTATGATAATCGTCCCGATGCTCATGTTCCCGATGATGGGCCTCGCAATGAACGCCTCCATGTCCTCGGTGCAGGATTCTGCCAGTTCCATCGACCTGGGGGTTGTGAATCTCGATGGCGGAAACTGTTCCGGCGACCTTCTGAGTCACCTTGTATCCAGAGGTGTAAATGACCAATACTATGTCTATAACGATGTCGAGCTGATGGTCAACGGTACAGAATATCCGGTGGACCTTTTCATGGTCATCATGCCCAATTTCACTCAATCCATCGAGAACAACGGCAGTGCCACTGTGATTCTTTACACGCCGCTCAAAACCTACTCCATCTCCGAGGGCATTCCGTCGGACGTGATTTCTGGATACATAATCGAATATCAGCAGTCCGTTTTGGACGAGAGAATGGCTTATGCATTTCCCGGCCAGAACGTCTCGGAGGTGAAGGACCCTATCACCCTGGGAAGCCTCTCCGTGGTAAAGGGCGAGGTCGTGCCGAATTCCCCTTCGGAGATTACCAGTCAGATGATGCTACAGTCTCTCATGATTCCCATGGTTCTGATGATTCTCCTCATCATGGCTGCCCAGCTTGCGGCAACGTCTGTCGCCATGGAGAAGGAAGAAAAGACACTCGAGACGCTTCTCACCACTCCGGTTCCAAGGAGTACCATCCTATTCGGGAAGATTGCCGGCGTTGTGGTAATCTCCGCCATTGCGGTGGTTGCGTACGTTTTTGGATTTTCCTTCTACATATCCAGCGTCATGGGGGCCGAGGGAAGCAGCATTGACCTTGCAGCACTGGGTATGGCCCCGACAATAACCGGGATAGTAATATTGTTTGTCACCCTGTTCCTCTCTCTTGTTTCGGCGCTGTCCCTTTCCGTGCTTCTGGCATCCTTTACCGAGGATGTGAGAAGTGCCCAATCTCTTTTGGGGGTTATTTACGCGCCGATATTTATCCCTGCCCTGGTTCTCATGTTCGTTGACCTGGGTCAGCTGCCCGGGGCGGTCCAGGCCGTCATACTTGCAATACCATTCACATACCCCGTCCTTGCGGCCAAATCTATGTACACCGGCGATTTCTCATTTGTGCTTTTTGGCATTGTCTACCAGGTGATATTCACTGCTATAATCATCTACATCGCTTCCTGGTTCTTCTCGTCCGAGAAAATAATGACCGCCAGAATCAATTTCAAGAAGGCCAGGGGAATTTCCATTTCGCGCAAAAAGAGAAACTGACGGTGCATTGTTGATTCCATTCGAAGAAATGCACAAATCGGGCGCCTTTACCCTATAATCAATGTATTAACCTAATTTACATAAGGCGGTAACAATATACTAAACAAAACTAATATATCGTATGAAGTTTTTGCGGGTCTATGGGAGGTACCGATGAGCCGTAAGTTTATTTGCGTGCTGCTTCTGTTACTGATAGCATCGCTTTCATTGCAGCCTATATCCAAGGCGCAAGCCACATCCACCATGACCATATCCATGGGTGACATCGAGAAGACCACGGTGGTTGCCGGTATAATTCACAATATCACCGTCAGTCTTTCCCAGGCATCGGACGATGTTGTGCTCAGGGCATATCTGGCTTCTGGGTTCACGGCCGGAAGCAAATCTAACAATTATTCCTGGAGCTATTCTGCCGGCGCATGGGCCGATGATATTTATGATTATTACATGATGGACGATTCTGCGAGATACGCGAACAACTATTGTTTTTACGTGGCAGTGGATTCCCAGGCCGTTGCCTCAACATGGCGCTTCGTGGTGTTGGTCGATGGCGTGGAAATTCAGAATAAACCCGTAACCGTCGAAACACCGGTGGCCGGAATATCCATGTCCGCCCCCACATTTTACTTCAACGTAATCCCCTACGGAACCGGCTATATCAGTTCATGGGTTCCGAATAATGCCACCGCATCGGAGTACCTGACCACCCGGAACACGGGAAATGTTCCGCTGAACCTTTACATAACATTCGAGAGTGTGGATGTATTCGGAACGTCCCAGTCCTTTGGTGCTACCAACTCCACCGGAACATATCTTCCCAAGGAACAGAGGATACATTATGTTGATTTCCAGGCCCAGTCCTGGAGCCCCAGGAAATTCACTGTGAAAGGATTCATAAGCGGCGAACCGCAATTGCTAATGACCCCTGACACGGTCTCGACAATAATTGCTCCCAGAACTACATTCGATGTGGTGGTCACAGTGGCCAGGCCCGGTTACCAGGTGTTCCAGATGGATGGAGTTACCGTTCAGTACAAGTCCTTCTATTACTCGGCGTACAAGAGAAGCATCACACTGGATATGTACCTCACCGGGAACAAGAGCGTTTACATGGGCCAGAGCATGCAGAATCTCACATTCAACGGTTTCATGCATGATGTTACCGAATACGACGACGAATTCCTTCTTGCCCTGTCGGACAATGTGGAACAGCATGTGACTGTCAATGTCACCTGTTCCTCCCAGCCCCCGTGGAAACAGCCATCCATGATTGCCTATGCGAATTTCAATATGAGGCTGGCAGATGATTCCAGGACCGGAAGTTTCACCAGTAATGTTGTGGTGTCCGCCACGGCGGAGACCGAAACACCGCTCCCCATTTCCGCAAGTGTGCTGGTCATCATAATATTGGCAGTTATTTTCATTTCCATAGGTCTCATACTCTTCAGGGTTTACAAGAAATCCGAGGAAGAAAGACGAAGGGAACTTGAGGACAGGATAAGAAAGAAAAAGGAAAAGGCAAAGAAGCAGAGGAGGAACTGATATGGTCTTCTGCAAACCTCATACATATTCCAAATTTCATTATGTTTCTCTGACCGACGGAGGGCAGTTCATATGAGTTCGATATTCCATTCCAGACGATGCTTATCGCTGGTATTTTCAGTTTTCCTTGTATTCCTAGTTGTGCAAGCCGGAACCTCCAGAGCGCAACAGGGTGGTATCGGCGTCGATAATGACGGACCTAGCTTCATAGATATATCCCTGACCGAAACAGATGATTTTACCTACGTGAACGTGGAAGTAAAGGATCTGAACGGTTGGAACGACATTTTCTCGATCAACGTTACTATTATGGACAATCAGGATCGGCCCATAAGCCGCGTGAGCTACATGCAGTATTCCAGCCTCGGTTCTACGTCAGTGGCCACGATTCTCTGGAACCAGACGGCCGGTGACTACCTTGATACGACCCGATCCACCTGGATACCGTTGCCGGTTGCACCCTGGAACCCGGATAACGCGGTGGTGGAAATCGGTCTGAGGGTGAGTTTTGCTTTCCATAAATTTTCTGGTTATAGCATCAACATACTGGCCATGGACAGGGGGCAGCTGACCTGCGAATACAACGGTCCGTTCTCTGCGGAATACACGCCTGCGCCAGTGTTTTCCGATGTGGTGATACCAATCAGCCTGTCCTCATTCATAGGTATCGGGGGGGCCGGATTCATGGTGTACAGGAGACATTCCAATAACAAACTCGCAAAGGCTGTGGAGGCCAGTCATTCAACCTCCGGTGAAAAATAGTGGTAAACTATGGATAGACAATGTGAAATCTGCCAGAGTGTCACAAACGATGACGAGCTGACTGTATGCTCAGTCTGCGGAGCGGAGCTCCCGCAGGCAGGATTTCCAGCGGATGAGTCCACAGAGGATGTCACTGAAGTGCTCGATCTCGACAACATGAACTTAGAAGATGTTCCCGACACAGAACCGCAGACAGACGATTCCGTTCATTCCGATGACTGGGATACCGGTGCCGTGGGCGGCGAGGCCGGTGTGGACATTGAAGTGGGGGATAATGAATCTTCGGACGCTCCGGGCGAGGAAAGCGAAGAGATTGTCCTCGCAGAAAACGAGTTCCTCTGCCCGAGCTGTAAAAACACTGTAGCCAAGGGTACCAAGGCATGTCCCAATTGCGGCACCAGCACCGAATTCCTTGTATCGTGCGATGTATGCGGTATGGGCATTGACAAACTGGCTGACATATGCCCGCATTGTTACACTGATCTGAATATTTACAGGGCGTCCGCCCAAGAGGAGGACACCAAGGAAGAAGAGGAAATCCAGGCGGCTGAACCCCCTGAAGAAGAGACGGAACCCATCGAACCAGAGCTTCAAGAAACATCCGATGCAGATGCAGTTCCAGATGAAAAACCATCTGTGGAGGCAGCGGAGTTGGGCAAGAACGGCAACCTTTCCGAGAAGAAAAAGAAAGCCATGCTCAAGAAGCTCCTCAAGGAACAGAAGGACCTGGAGAAGAAACTCAAGAAGGGCCAGATTACCGAGGAGGAGTTCGCCAAACGCCTGGACGAGATTCGCATGGGCAATGGTTTCGGCCCCATTGGCGGCTATGTCCTGGACGAGGCCGAGGGCAAGGATCTCGAGACTGTTGAAATGGGCCAGAACGGCAAGCTGTCAGAAAAAGACAAAAAAATCATGCTCAAAAAGCTGAAAAAGGAACAGAGGAATCTTGAGAAACAGCTTAGGAGCGGTGAAATAACGGAAGACGAATTCGGCAGGCGCCTTGACAAGGTACGCATGGGCAACGGTTTCGGCCCCATTGGCGGCTATGTTCTGGACGAAGCCGAGGTGAAGGACGAAAAACGCATAGAAAGAGAGGCCCGGAATGAACTGATACGGGAGGAACTGGCAAAGGAGCGTAAAACCGGCATTTTCAGCTATTACACCCTCAGCCTGATAACGCTGTTCTTCTTCGTGTTCCTTGCGATTTTTGTTCTGATGGAATTCATTTTCACAATTTCCAATTTCACTACCCAGGCCGATGTTCCGAATGTAATTTTCTTCAACTTCACGCCGACCCTGGACGAGATAACCAGCGTTCCGGTACTGCTCTTCGGGGTCATTGTCACAATGGTGGACCTTGTTCTCCACCTCTGGGACAGGAAAATCAATCTTGGGCTATCGATGGTTCCAACCTGGATTATGATTATCTCGCTTGGAATAGACGCCACGCACTTCCGCACCTTTGTTGGCATAGACCTGATACTGATTCTGGCTCTGCTCGGGCTTCTGATATTCATGTGGATACTGGACGTCCTGTGCATAATCTGGTACCCGGTGGTTCTCGATGCCCAGAAGAGGGGTGAACTGGAACTCTACCTTGAGAAGGAAGAGGAAAAGCTGGAGATACAGCAGAACCTGGAGGAAGAGTACCAGAAGATGATAGAGGAGGAAGAAGAAAAGCTCCGCATGAAGGATGACGAGATTGATGAAATAAAAACCAAGCTAGAGAGCCTCAACGAGCAGATACAGCAGGAAGAAGAAAAACTTCGGCTGAAGGAGGAAGAAATCTCATCCATAAAGTCTGAACTGGACCTCAAGACCCAGCAGATGATGGAAGAGGAAGAGAAGCTCCGCATGAAGGAGGATGACATGGAGAGCCTCATCCAGACCGAACTGGAGAAGCGCGCCGGGGACATGATGGTGGAGGAGGAGGAGAAACTCCGCATGAAGGAGGAGGAACTTATCAAGTCCCGGAACGAGCTTGACATTCAGAAGAACCTGTTCGATGAGACCAGGGATAAATTGCGCATGAAAGAACAGGAGATGATGTCCCTCAAGACCGAGCTGGAGAGCCAGATGAGGCAGAGGTTCGAGGAACAGGACCGTCTCCGGCTGAAGGAAGCGGCAGCCAAGATGCTGGACCGCGGCAAGCAGAAGCGCGTGCTGTTCCCGTTCGCAGCCATGGTTGGCCAGATGAAAATGAAGCGTGCTCTTACTCTGAACGCGGTCTACCCGGAAGTTGGCGGCGTCCTCATACGCGGCCAGAAGGGAACCGGCAAGTCCGTTTCCGTCAGGGGCCTTGCGGAAGTGTTGCCTGATATCGAGGTCACTGGCTGTAAATTCAATTGTGACCCCAAGGAAATTGACAAGTTCTGCAATGAGTGCAAAGCCATGCACGATTCCGGAAAGCTGGAATCATTCCAGCGCCCTGTGCAGGTGGTGGATCTGCCTCTGAACATTACCGAGGATCGATTGGTGGGCAGCATAGATATCGAACGTATACTGGCTGCCGGGGAGAAATCCTTCGAACCCGGAATATTGGCCGAGGCGCATCGCGGCATACTTTACGTGGATGAAATCAACCTTCTGGACGATTACATTGTGGACATATTACTTGACGCCGCTTCGTCTGGCGTTGTCACCATAGAACGTGAGGGAATGAGCATCAGCCATCCGTCCAGATTCATCATAGTCGGCAGCATGAATCCCGAGGAAGGTGAATTACGTCCCCAGATACTGGACAGGCTGGCATTGCAGTGCGACGTTATCGGCATCAAGGACGTTGAGCAGAGAATCCAGATAGTCAAGAGGCGTGAGGCATTTACTTCCGATCCCACCGCCTTCAGAGAAAAATTCGAGGGAGAGCGCCTGGAGCTCAGGGCCAAGATAGACAAGGCCAGAAGCCTGATTGTCAATGTCACCACACCGCCGAGAATTTACAAGCTGATAGCGCAGATATGCCTTGATTTCGATGTTGACGGCCACAGGGCCGACATAATCATAGAGAGGGCCGCCAGGGCGAATGCGGCTTTCGAGAGCCGGCTGGAGACAACCGCCGAGGACGTTGCGTCCGCGGCTGCAATGGCCCTTCCCCACAGGATGAGGCGCCGCCCGTCGGAGGACGAGGAATTCAGCGAGGAAAGCATACTCAAGCTGGTGAAGTCCAGGGAAGCCGAACTGGAGGGTTAAGGAGGTATTCACATTCCCGAAGCCAAGCAACCAGATGTCCCCCGGATGAAGACCAAGAAAACAGAATTCCCTTTCACGGCCATGGTGGGTCAGGAAGTTCTCAAGCGCGCACTTATTCTCAATGTTGTCAATCCCAAAGTGGGCGGCGTTCTGATACGCGGTGAGAAGGGCACCGGAAAATCCATTGCAGTCAGGGCGCTGGCTGATATTCTCCCCCCAATCGAGGTCGTTGAGGGTTGCAAGTATAATTGCGACCCCAAGAAACCGGACAAGTTCTGCAATGACTGCAAAGCGCTTCAGGAAAAGGGTGAGATAAAGGCCACCAAGACCCCCACCAAGATTGTCAATCTTCCCCTGAACATCACTGAAGACAGATTGGTCGGCAGCATCGACATAGAACGCATTCTGAACGAGGGAGTGAGGTCGTTCGAACCGGGATTGCTGGCAGAGGCCCATCGCGGAATTCTTTACGTGGATGAGATAAACCTCCTTGAGGACAACGTTGTGGATGTGCTTCTGGATGCGGCGGCCATGGGCATGGTCACCATCGAGAGAGAAGGCATCAGTTTAAATTATCCTTCCGAGTTTATAATAATCGGTAGCATGAACCCCGAGGAAGGCGAGCTGAGGCCACAATTGCTGGACCGGCTGGCTCTCCAGGCAGAGGTCACCGGCATCCACAACGTCGAGCAGCGAGTCGAGGTCATGATGGCCACCAGGGAATTCTCCCTTGACCCGGTGGTGTTCAGGGACCAGCACAGGGACAAGCTCAAGGCCCTGCGGGAGGAGATAATCCGCGCCAGGACGCTGATGCCGAAAGTCACGACACCCGATTCAGTTCTGGCAATCATCACCAAGATAGGCATAGACTTCAACATTGACGGCCACAGAGGCGACATCATAATCGAAAGAACCGCCCGGACCAATGCGGCCTTCGAGGGCAGGACCGAATCAACGCCGGATGATGTGATACTTTCCGCCGAGATGGCACTGCCCCACAGGATGAGAAAGCAGCCCTTTGAAGAAGAATCATTCAGTGCCGAGATGCTGCGGCGTCTCGTACGCAAATACGAGACCGACGGCATCCGGTAATCATTTTCGAGCAGGCTCACCGGAGTTTTTCTATTTCCAAATTTTTCTTTTTGCGTAGGTGAGCCAGCGGAGAAAATGATTGAACATGTCCTCGCCCACATACCGCGACTTTTAAGTCTGCGGATACGGGCGCTTTCAAGCTGCTCTTCTGCGAGGACTTGTTCAATAAAAGTGCTCCCCATCTATTCTGAAATTTCAGCAATCTGGAATAAATCTGAATGAGTTCTTTTCTCTATAAAATTACGAAATTCAGGGTGAAAACTGAAAGGATACCCCACGCTTTAGCGTTGGGGAGCACTCATTTCAAAAAGAAAAACTTGAAAGCAGCCCTTTGAAGAAGAATCATTCAGTGCCGAGATGCTGCGGCGTCTCGTACGCAAATACGAGACCGACGGCATCCGATAGATAGATTTATAATTCCCAATACACCAGCGTCACGTATCGCTTGTCCCCGCTGATATCTACCATCGCCCTTTCTACGCAAAATCCCTGACCCGATTGTTGCTCTCCTGTGCAGACAGCGTATTCTTGGTTTTCGTATTCTGTGAGATTGTAGCATCTTAAGGAAAGGTTCTGAGGAATTATCAGGCCGACCTGCTTTGACATCCATAAACGGCCGTCGGACTTGACTATGACGCTGTCCCCTGAGACATTAATGGTGTATGGCTTCCCGTTTATCGAATTCGGAAGTTGGCCAGCATCCCTTCCGAAACTGATATCGAGGACTGTTCCGGCTTCCAGGCTTGCCATGCTGTCCAAAATCCCAGAAATAGTGTCGGCCACACCTTGCCCTTCCCTGTCCACCATGATTGAATGCTGCCAGGCGAACAGACTCAGAACAAAACCGGTCAGTACACCGATTGCTATAAGCACCCCGATTTTCGAGCTCAACCATTCAATCAGACATCATTCCCCGTGTGAGGTAATCTGACATTCGGATTTAATGATTTGTAGGGTGTAATTTTTAATATGGCAGCATGAATACCCTTTCATGGACGTGAGCTTGACGGGTCTGCGCAGGTGGCTCTCCGATAACCGCAGGAACAAGTTAGATAAGCCCTCTGCTGTCGCTTTTGTAATTCTTCTTATCTGGTTTGCAGGGAACGTTGTCAGCCCATACCTGGCCACGGCAGGAACTGTCGATTTCGGCAATGACGGTGTGGTTGGCGGAAGTGAGAATGACGCCGAGATAGCGCTCATCGACAGCGGATTTGCGAGATTTTTCTATCATGCCGGTGATGCGAACTGCCACCAGCATACGGATCGTTCCTTTTTCCTCAACGACAATCAGATGCCCTTCTGTTCCCGCTGCACCGCGATATTTTTTGGCCTTGGATTGGGGGTTTTCATTCTGATATTCCTAAGCCTTGAACTTAACATAATCTGGATAATTCTCGGCCTGGTGCCCATGGCGCTTGACGGCGGCATTCAGCTTCTGACCGATTATGAGAGCAACAATCCTCTGAGATTCATCACCGGATGCCTGGCAGGAATCGTTACCGGCATAGCCCTCGGTTATATCGTTTCAGAAATGGGCAAGATGGCCATCAATAGAAGGGGCCTCAAGAAAGGTTCCCCATGAGCTCTTTCAGGTAATTCACTCTGTCTGTCAGAATCCTTCCACAGCTTTCTTCGGATTGAGTTTCAACGGTTATCCTGATTATGGGTTCGGTGCCCGATGCCCTGATGAGTACCCAGCCTTCTTCTGTCTCGGTCTTGATACCGTCAATGTCGTTTACGGGGCCGATGGACTCCTTCAGAACCCGTTCGAGTATCCGTTCCTTTAGTTCAGGTCGAACTCTTATTTTCTCGCTTCTGGTGCTGTATTTGGGGAGTTCAGACACAATATTCGACAATGGTCCAATGCTTGAAATAATATTCAGCATTCGGGCGGCAGCCATAATGCCGTCGCGGCAAAACTGGTGTTTCGGGAATATCACTCCGCCGTTTCCTTCTCCGCCGAGCGTTGCATCGTTTTTCATCATACGGCGTGCAATGAGCGGCGAGCCTACTGCAGTATAATCAATTTTTCCGCCGTTGGATACCACCACATCTTCCACCATTTTGGAGGTGTTGATGGGCACCACGACATACCCTTTTCCATTCTGCTTCAACGCGTCAATTGCAAAAATAGCCAGGCTCTGGTCCCCTGTAACATAATTACCGGTTTCATCCACGAAAGTGGCCCGGTCCGCATCACCATCGTGGGCCACGCCCATGTCGGCACCGTTCTCCCTCACAGTTGACATGAGGATTCCAAGATTCTCCCTGACCGGTTCGGGCATGCGCCCGGGAAATCGACCGTCCGGTTCCGAATTGATTGCTATGGCATTACACCCCGCATCGGTGAATATTCCCGGTGTGTATTCGATGGCTGCCCCGTTTGCGCAGTCTATGACGGCAGTCAGTTTTCCCATATCCCGGGAAATGCATTTCCGAATGGCATCCTTGTAATCGGGCTGGACACTGTTCTCCACTGTGCAATTGCCGACACCATCCCATGCGGCCGAATTGTTTTTGGGATTTGAAAATAAGTTCTCGAACCTCTCCTCATCAGCCCTTGGTATTTCGGTTCCGTCCCCCGAGAAGACCTTCAGGCCGTTGAACTCCGGAGGGTTGTGAGAGGCGGTAACCATCAATCCGCCTGCAAGCCCAAGTTTTTTTACGGCATATTGAACAAGCGGTGTGGGGACAATTCCCAGGTCAATCACATTGCATCCGGTGGATAGGAGTCCTGAAACCAGAGCATTGAAAATCATGGGGCTGGATGTTCTTGTATCCTTCCCTATTGCCAACTTTTCTTTTCCGAAGAAAATTCCAGAACTCACGCCGAGTCGTATGGCGTATTCGGGATTGTGAGATTCAACAACCCACCTTATGCCGTTCGTTCCGAAAAGGCGCGCCATCTTAACGCCGCCAATCTACTTCGGAACTATGGTGACTATGTTATTGCCACGGAGAACAACGGTCCCGAGGCGTTTTACCTGGCCATCTCTTGTTTCTTCGGTATCCTCGAGTATCATGTTCATGTACTCGTCAAAGCCTATCAGTTTACCCTCTAGGGTTCTTCCATCTTTCAACGTCAGCATCACGATCTTGTTTGTGTGTCTTTCCAGTATATTCAAAGGCATTGCCAAGGGCACTCCCCCTGTTTGTTCTATTAAAGCCATGATAGAATACTTTGATTTAAAACTTTCCGATGGAAGTTTGATGGGGATATAAATGGAAAACTGTTTGGCATATATCCTAATAAAATGATGAGAAATTGCCAGTTTCTATTATGCAAAAAGACCTGTATCTTTTTTATTATTTGCTTTGAGTTCATTTGCATATTCTGTCAGTGTTCTTATTGTGGGGATAAAAGGCGATGAAAGTTTATTGGTGGCTTACTTGTTCCTTTATTTCTTAATGATTGGTTTATTCATTTTCATTTTCATTCAAAGTCGTAAAAAAAGATTGCATGACTTGCGTAGCCAATTCAATAACTTAATCAAAATTAATCAGAAATATAAAATACTGCCAGATTCATACATTATAGAATTGAAAAGGGCCGTTGGATATGTGCGAAGAAAAAAAAGAGGCGATGCCAGCAAAGAAAGATCCCCCGAGGAGTACGGTAATATCTGAAATCGGCAAAGCCGCAAGAGAAAAAAAGAAAACTGAAAAATGAATGATTTCGTTATATTAGTAACGAAAATACATAGCTTTAGCTTTTCATCTGTTGAGCCCGCCAATCTGTTCTTGAAGTATAGCCAGATTACAAACATTGAGTCGTTAATAATGCTCCAAATCCATTAGTTATATATAGCAGTCCAACGAGGTCCGGCTAATTAGTAAGCCTCAACGCAACAGAACCCAAATTAGATACATTTATATACTTTACAAAAGGGCGTACAAATGATTTTATATACTAATTTATACATATTATCTATGATGACAGGTGGATATCGGCCCTTCAGCAGTCGCATCTATTGCAGGAAAGCACTAGCGTTGCTACTGTTTTCCATCCTCTCATTTGCGGTATTCATTTCCCTGGCAGCTCAGGGTTCGGAAGCCGCTTATGTTTACGCTCCCATGAAAGATGTATCCGCCCAGAAAAATCTGGACATAGTTGTGTCTTACGAATCACTTCATATAATCTCGGGCAACTCTATGACATTTTTCGCAACCGTGACCGAACACGGTTATCCCGTAAACGGTTCTTATGTCAATTTCTCATCCGACGCGCCGGATATCTGCATATTTGATTACGAGAACAACGGATACACGGATTGCGACGGTAAGCTCATTGTTCAAATGACTGTCTACTCTGAGAAAGGCATGATTTTCAACATCTCCGCCAATGCCTATTTTGAGGACTTCATGCCCGGTTACTATGAAATAAAGCAAATAACCGTGGAGCCGCCTGCCGATATGATTTACAATGATAGAATATCTTATATAAGTATTACAGGTCTTATAGCATTGCTCGCCATCGGAAGCACCGAGGCCGGCAGATATGCATTCATGAAATCATTGATTCTGCCATTGTATTCCCGATTAAAGAAGGATGATTTGCTCGATCATTTTGTTCGCGGTCAGATATACGGTTACATAATGTCGCATCCCGGAGAACATTACAATCACATCAAGATGAAACTTGACGTTACAAACGGAACGCTTTCCCACCATCTCAGGGCACTGGAGTTCCAGGGCTTCATCAAATCCCAGAGGGACGGCACATACAAGCGTTTCTATCCCACGGACATGAAAATTCCCAGGACCAAGGGCATACAGCTCAGCGACCTGCAACTGGGTATTCTTGACACCATAAGGCAATCCCCGGGGATTTCGCAGAAGGAGATTGCAACGCGAGAAGGAATATCCCAGCAATCTGTAAGTTACAACCTTTCCCTGCTCGTGAGAATGGGGATACTCGACAGCACGAAGGAAGGCATCCGGAAGCGTTATTTTATGTCCTCGGAAGCGTGAAATTACCTGTCCAGGATATGGGCTGATGCACCGCTATAAACAAAAGGGTGTACCACAACATATTTATACTTTACAAAACGCTGTACAAATTTGTTTTTATATAACATTCAATTATTGTCGGTATAGGGTGAAACAAGTACCTAGTACGCCAAATTGAATAAATCTGGCTTACTAATCAAGAAAACTATAAATATACTCACCCTATTCACTCCGCCACCGGGAATTCCTCAGGGATTTCTATTGATGGAGTAAGTATGAAAAAGAGGTTTGAAACCATGAAAGGAAAAAACATTAGACATGGTAAAATTGTGGGTATTGCCCTGCTCTTTAGCATGTTGATGGTGCTGAGTTCGCTATCTACGTCGGCAACTGCACCAGATACAAGGCAGGACAGTGAATTGATTTTGAGAATAGCCATGCAGGACGACGCCAAGGGGATGAACCCCATAACAGCGAGTGATGTTTGGACATGGAACATTCTTGGGTACCTTTACGACGGGCCCATAAGCGTGAATCCAACTACAGAAGAACTTATTCCATACGTTGCGATAGGTTCCGCCAATCAGTCCGCGAAGACCGAGGGCTGGACCTGGGATGACTGCACAATCGGCAATTTCGGTTTCAACAATAAAGATACCTGGAACCCCAACGGCCCGGGGTATGGGGAAGCCGTCATATTCTACGATTTCGAGAATGTGGTATGGCATGACGGAACACAGATGACTATCCGTGACATCATGTTCTCCATGCACATGGCAGGCCAGGTTCCGGAGTGGTCATATTCGATGAACGTCCTGAAGGACAATGGCGGACAGGCCGGCACGAACTATTCTACAACTAGCTGGCTGGCTGTTACCAAAGTCTATGAAAGCTCCGACAAACTCCAGGCCGCTCTGAAATTCGAACTCCAGGAAGCATATGCCGGTTTCTTCAGAGACACTATCTCCACTTTCCTGCTCCCCTATCACATATGGGGCAGCAAGGTTTCCGGTCAGAATGAGGATGGCGCCAGGATATGGTCCGATTCAGATTACGATATGAGCGCTACATCTTCATGGAAAGTAGCTCCGGCCCAATCATACGTGAACATACCTCCGATAGGCAATGGTCCTTTCAAGTTCGAGTTTTGGACCAAAGGCCAGTTGTCCAAGGTCACAACATTCCGTGAGCACTTCTTCAGGGACGATTATAAATATGCCGATTACGTGCTGGATGAATACGGCGAGACACTCGCAGTTCAGCCCAACATAGACGCCATAACATACAAGATTTACAAGACAGCAGAACAAGCAGTTATGGCCTTGAAGAGTAATGAAATAGACTACATCGCATGGTCTGTTCCCCCATCATTCGTTCAGGACCTCTCCAATGAACCCGGTGTCTCCCTTATGCAGTCCCCGGAACAGGGTTTCTTCTATCTGTCTTACAATATGAGGAAGACCTCCTTCGGTTACAAGGACGGAGACCCGTTGAAGGGTGACGTTGCAAAACCGCTCAGGAAGGCCATCGCCCACTGCATCGACAAGAACAGCATTGTAACAAGGTTGCTTCTCAATCTCGGTATCGGTGGCGCGGGGCCGGTCAGTTCCATCAGCACATGGTACAACACGACCATTCCAAGGTATGCCTTTGATCCCAACCAGGCCAAGAGTATATTGGCTAATGCCCTTTACAAGGTGAAGAAGACTGACGGTACCATTGTCGGCGCCACTTCAGAAACGGATGAAGCTGGGAAAGCTGCCGCAATTGCAGCAGCTGGCAACGGCAACTGGTGGGTGAATCCCGACAAATCAAACATCGGCAGTGCGGCCGGCGGGGTAATTGAAATTCTCACTCCGGAAGCCAACTATGACCCTATCAGGGCACAGGCCGGTATTATGATCGCCCAGCAGCTCAGGGACATCGGCATATATGCGGAATCGATTGCCATGGACTTCGGTTCGATCGTGGACCGCATTGACCAGAGAAACTTTGACATGTACATCCTTGGATGGAGGATTGGCAGTGACCCCACCGATTTCCTGTGGGCGTTCTTCCACTCCAGCAACATCCAGGTCGGTCAGAACTACCCCGGCTACCAGAACACCTCCTTTGACGCCGTTATTGACGCCGCAAGGAGGAGCGGAGACGAGGATGAGAGAAAGAACCTGGTTTTTGAAGCCCAGGCATCCGTATGTTACGATTTACCATATGATGTGCTGTACTTCAGAACAAACATCGAGGCATACCGCTCGGACAAGTTCACCGGTTGGGTGGTCGGTCCCTCGGGCTCGATTTTAAACTGGAAATCCCTGTTGAACATCAAGGCGCCCAGCGAATTCAAGACCAATGCCCAGTTCGTCAGTCCGCCTTCTGCCGCGTTGGAGGATGAGGCAAAAGCTATTTCTATATTGGTTAAAGATCAGGACGGAATCCCACTATCGGGTGCTCAGGTATGGCTGAACGCATCGATTGGTACCTTGTCTGCCGAGGAAGGCGTAACAGGTTCTAACGGCAAGTTCGACGTTACCTTCACCGCGCCACATGTCACTCTTCCTGACCCTGACCCATTGGACCCCAATTATGAAAATCTCATGGATCAGTATATCGAAACAATGGCTGAACTCAATAGAAATGGAACACAGGCAATCATACAGATAAAGGAAGCCAAATACACGGGCCCTACCGATGTCAAATATGACCCAGCGCCCAGCAGATTGACCTTGATAAAGGTCTTCCCCGAAGGTGCGCCTTTCCTGTCACTCACAATGTCAGTTGACCCGGATGTGATATCCCCGGACATAACCGAGGATGAAACATTGGGTTTCACCTTTGTCGAGGTTCTTGTGACCAACGAGAACGGTGACCCGGTTTCCGGTTCCACCGTGGCGTTGAAGATATCTCCCGACGTTCCGGTGATAGACCCCGAGGAACTGCTGACAGATGCAGATGGAAAAGCCACGTTCAAGGTCACAGCAACCGACCTTCCGGACGATGACGATTCCGTCAAGGAATATGTCTTGACTGCCATCGCAATACACCCAACGGATACAAACATCACGGGTGTGAACAGCATCAACCTGAACATCGTGGACAAGGCTCCGCCACCAGAAAAGCCAGGGGTGCCGTTCCCGTCTGTTCTGGTTGTAGCATCTGTACTGGTGGTGGCATCGGTAAGCTACGCAGTGATACGCAGAAAGAAAAAGTAATTTAGAATCGGCCCGGGAAACCGGGCCTTATCCCTTTCCAATTCAGTCTATGATACGCAAAATTCGGAGATGATATGAATGAAACTGAGAACATATCTGGTGAAAAGAACGATACACATGATTATCACTGTGCTCATTGTGCTAGTCCTGCTGTTCGTCCTTTTCAGAATGATGCCTGGCAGCGCTGCAGCCGGCATGATGATGAATCCACGGATGACTCAAAATGAGATTGACCTTGTGCTGGTCAGATACGGTTTCGGTCGTTGGTCAGATTACCCGGGTGAGTACACCATGGTGAATTACAACCCCCAAATGATTGGGAGGTATTCGGTGACCGTCCAAGCTGTTGATGACGCTGGGCAGGCGGATTCATTCTCCACATATTTTGATGTCAACGCACCCGAAGATGTTGATTATGTCGCTCCGACTGTCACTGATGTCGGCCTTACTTCGGCCGCCATAGGGGCTAAGGCTGATTTTTATCTCATAGCCCACGATGAAGGTGCAATACGCAGCGTAGAAGCCACAATTCTGTGCCCCAACCTCGTGTTGGATGGCGGTGTTCCTGTCCTTTTCACGGAAACATTCCCACTGGTACCTGTAAGCAACATGAGTGATGAGGCCAACAGGACGTTCTACTACTCTGGCTCAACACCCACGGTTCTTTCCATGGGGGCCGGCGGCAGTTCGGATTTCCAGATATCATTCAACGTTCTCGACCGATCCAGGAACGTGGCAACGGCTGCAGTGGAATTCGATGGTGTAACCGGCACAGAGACCGCCAAGCTGTGGGGTCTATCGGCGGATATTCCATCTTCCAATTACATCTATTCGTATCCCTTGGTGAACCAGGCGGTTTCTCTTTCCGCCAACGTGAATGGCGGTACTCCCTCATTCTCCATGGTGATGTCGGATCAAACCACCACCCAGGCCATTACCGCAATGACTGGAACTGTTAATTACACAGGCGCCTATACTGCCACAGAGAACGGCATATTGTCATTCATTGTGGAAATCGGAAACCTTTCAGCCAGTCTGCCCGTAGTTGTGAATTCGGTCAGCGTAATGCCTGCGCCAATCGAGGATGACGATTCGACGTCTCCCGTGTTGAGCAATCTGATTGTAATGTCCCTGAACGCTGATGGTGTGGAGGTAGTTTCCCCGGAATATCCCTTCCCACTCAGCAACCTCAGGCTCAGGATAAATGCCACAGCCCTCAATTCCAAAGGGGTCAGGTGCGACGATATCACAGTAACAATAGTTAGTCCGAATGGGGCAGTAATAACTTCGCGCCTCACACACCCGACATATGTTGAGATGAGAACAATGGCAGAGCAATTCGTGATATACATGAAGACCATGCTGGTCTTTGATTTCGGCACATCCTACATGTATCAGAGGTCCACGTGGGAGGTCATAATCGAACGTATCCCATCGACAATGCTGCTTTTCGGCTCGGCCATGATTGTTTCATATATTCTGGGAATACTGATTGGTGTGGTAGTTGCCTGGCGCAGGGGCACCGTCATGGAAATGGGAACTATTGTCGTGACACTGTTCTTCTATTCCATGCCAATATTCTGGTTCGCACTTATCATGCAATGGGTGTTCTATGCCCAACTTGGCTGGTTCCCCTTGGGTGGGATGGGTGGCAATGACCCGGTGACCGGAGCTCCCCTTCAAGGATTGGATTGGTATCTCAACGTCCTGCATCATCTGGTCATGCCCCTGATTACCCTTGTTGTTCTTGGCCTGGCCGGAACAATTCTGCTGATGAGAGCAGCCATGCTCGAGGTTATGGGTGAGGATTTCACAATCACGGCAAAGGCCAAGGGCCTGAAGGAAAGAACCGTGGTCTACAAACACGTGGCCAGAAACGCCATGCTTCCCGTGGTCACTTCAATGGCCATGTCCATCGGCGGCATAATCAGCGGTGGTGTCTTGACCGAGACTATTTTCTCTTGGTACGGCATGGGAACGCTCCTAATCGAGGGTACTCTTTCAAAGGATTTCCCGGTGGTTCAGGGCGCGTTCTACATAATGGCGCTGCTCACCATTATCGGAAACATGGGTGCAGATATACTATATGCGTGGCTGGATCCGAGGGTGCAGCTGTGAGGTGATTACTATGGTTTCAAGCAAACAGATTAAAGAAAAAATAAGGGATTACAGGCGCTCCATAAAACACAGTTGGCTTCTCTTCAAGGACAGCAGGATTGGTATGGTTGGTCTGGGAATAATGATATTCTTCATAGTCATGGCCCTGACATCACCCTACCTGGGACTCAGGCACCCCATGGACTGGTGGGCTCCCGATGACGATATTCTGGAGATTACCCCCTACTTCAACGGTGATGAGGGTGTCCGCACAACCGGGCCCTTCATGCAAGGTGTCACATACAGAATGCGGCCCGCACCCGGTACGGCCCAGTATGCCGACCGACTTTACGCCGCGGGGGGTAAAGGTAATTTAATAGATCCTTATGGGCTATATGCTTATGACCCTGATGATGGCAGAGGCGTCTGGAATTTCGTTACTGGTTCCGAGATAAATACCCCGGTCAACGTGAACAATTACGGCAGCGGCACAAATGCCGGTGAGGCTGATTTAAGACTCATTTTCGGCTGCGATAACGGTCGCCTATACGTTCTGCGGGACGGTTTCGTGGAGAACTGGGCAAATTTCGCACCCTCCGGGGAAAGAGAATGGTACCATCCGCTTAACGGAAGCGTTGTGGGTGTCGATTACCATGATTATCGCGGTTATCCAGTAGGACTGGGTGCCAGGCAGGATTTGAAGGACAATCCCTTCAACCAGTACGACCTCATCTTCGCATCCACCACGAATGGCTACCTCTATGCATTCGAGGGTCCAACACCCCAATGGAATCCGGTGACAAATTCGTGGAACGTGACCCGCCCCATATTGCTCTGGGAAAGGCAGGTATCCAATGTTTCCCTGACAGCCCCTGCTGTCTCGGACAACGGAGAATATGTCTATGTGGGCACCAATGACGGTTTGCTCTATGGAATCGACGTAGCCAGCGGCCTCGATATTCCCGAATGGAACGATGCTGTTTACAGGGTGACCGATGGTTACTGGTCCACATCTCCAGTTACCGTTGGCAATCCCCCGGTGGTTTATGCGACCACCGGTGATGGATTCGTTCATTGCATTATAGGCCTGAACGGTACAGCCAAAGAACTCTGGTCACACATTGACATTGACAGCAGAGAAACCAAGAATGGTTACCAACTGAAGGACCGTGGTGATATCGACGGTGGCAATTTAACCGACATTGACATACTTCCCGACGGTAGCCAGATAATTATCGGATCATCCACGGGTTACGTGTATTCCGTCAATACCCAGTCTGTTAACGAGAGCATTGCCTTCGACACCAGAATCGGTCTTCAGGATACTGTCATTAACGTTGTGCCCTATTATGACTGGCAGTTCACCCAGTACCTGTTCGTGACTGCAATTAATCTGAACGACACCGCTACTGACCCATCCGATGATTTCACCATACTGTATTGCATGGCCTCGGCTGCCAATTCTTCGGTGAAATGGAGAAAAACAGTGGACGGCGTCGTCATGGGACATCCGGCCTCCTATCTGTACAACCCCCATCTCTCAAAGGCTGACGTGGTTTTTGCAACCGTGTTCTTTGAACCCGACGGAACCCCTACCGCTGGAAGGATGTATTCCTACAACGCAGCGGGAACGGTCATAACGCCCCTGCCCCCAACCTGGGTAACCAGCGAGGGCGCAGAGGAATCCAAGTACCAGCCGCCGCCAAGCGGCAACTATTACTGGTTGGGCACGGATTCCCAGGGACACGACATTCTGAGTCAGACGGTGCTCGGTTCAAGAATTGCACTGCTGGTCGGTTTCATGTCCGCGTTCTTCTCCATCAGTATAGGTGTCATATTCGGTCTTGTTTCCGGATATTACGGAAAGGGCATTGACGCCATTTTGATGAGATTCACGGATGTGATTCTGGTTCTGCCAGCACTACCGTTGCTCATAATTTTCGCCGCAATAATGAACCCCAGTATCTGGAATATCATCCTTATCATCTCCCTGGTAGGCTGGGGCGGTGTGGCAAGGGTCATTCGGGCAGAGGTGCTGAGCCTCAAGGAAAGGCCGTTCATCGATTCTGCCAGGGTTACGGGTGCGAGCAAATCAAGGATAATGTTCAAGCACATTGCACCCAACGTTCTGCCCCTCGGACTTCTGTACATGACCTTCGCGGTCAGCGGTGCAATCCTGTTCGAGGCTGCTCTGAGTTTCATTGGTCTTGGAGACCCAAGCACAATGACCTGGGGCATGATGCTGAACTACGTACAACACTCCAATGCACTGACGAACTGGTGGTGGTTGCTACCTCCGGGTATCTGCATCACACTGGTCTGTATGGCATTCTTCCTGCTTGGAAGGGCTTTCGACGAGATTGTGAACCCCAGGCTGAGGAGGAGGAGGTGAGCACATGGCACTGTTAGAAGTTGAAGACCTGAAAGTCTATTTCAGCATCGTGAGGGGCGAAGTGAAGGCAGTTGACGGCGTTTCCTTCCAGCTCGAAAGGGGCGATACCCTGGGACTGGTGGGCGAATCCGGTTGCGGAAAGACCACCGCTGCCTTTGCAATAACCAGATTGCTTCCGCCAAACGGTGACATCGTCGGAGGAAAGATAACCTTCGATGGCAGAGTCATCGCCGGAAGCGATGAGGAAAACGCACTCTCACCAAGAAAGAAAGCTAAATACGTCGACCAGGTCATGAGGGAGGTCCGTTGGAAGGAAATATCCATGATCTTCCAGAGTGCCATGAACGCTTTCAACCCTGTGCACAAGGTCGGTGATCAGATTGCCGAGGCCATACTCGCTCACGAGAATGTCAACAAGAAGGAAGCCAGAAAGAAAGTGATTGAACTGTTCAAGCTGGTGGGCCTGGACGTGGGTAGGATAGACGGTTATCCCCACGAGTACAGCGGCGGTATGAGGCAGAGGGCAATGATTGCCATGGCTCTGGCATGCTCCCCGAAACTCATCATCGCGGATGAGCCGACGACGGCATTGGATGTCATCATGCAGGACCGTGTTCTCGCAGAAATTAGAGATCTTCAGAGAAAACTCGGAATGGCCATGATAATCATCACCCACGATATCTCGGTGGTTGCGGAGGTCGCCAAGAAGATAGCGATAATGTATGCAGGAAGGCTCATGGAGTATGGAGACATAGCTGCCATATTCTCGAGACCGTCCAATCCATACTCAATCGGTTTGATGGCATCCTTCCCAAGCATAGTGGGCGAGAAGAAACCGCTATACTCCATTCCGGGTTCTCCCCCGGACCTGGCCAACCCTCCATCGGGTTGCAGGTTCCATCCAAGGTGCAAGTATGCCAAGAGCATATGCAAGGAACAGGTGCCGGATGCTGTGGAAGTGGAACCGAACCATTTCTCGACTTGCCATTTTGCACTGGAGATATTCAATGGTCAGCTTAGTGAGGTGGTCTGATGGCCGAATCTGATGTAATTATCGATGTGGTTAACCTCAGAAAATACTTCGAGGTGAAACAGGGCATGCTGAAATCCCTGATAAACAAGGACTCTCTCTATGTCCATGCAGTCGACGACATATCCTTCAAAATCGAGAAGGGAAAGGTACTTGGACTTGTGGGAGAAAGCGGTTGCGGAAAGACAACCACCGGGCGTTTGCTCGTTCGGCTTGACGATCCGACGTCCGGCCACATGTTCTTCCACGGTGATGACATTGCCCCCAAGAAAGGCAAGGAACTCAAGGATTACAGAAGAAAGGTGCAGATGGTCTTCCAGGACCCGTACGAATCCCTGAATCCCAGGTTTACTGTGTTTGACACTGTTGCCGAACCTCTGATAGTCCACGGTGTGGGCGATTCCTACGAGGAAAGAGAGGACATGGTTGCAAAGGCGCTGGAATATTCCGAACTGAAACCGGCCTCGGAATACATCAGCCGTTTCCCACACGAATTGAGCGGCGGTCAGAGACAGCGTGTTTCAATCGCAAGAACCCTTGCACTCAGGCCGGAGTTCATCGTGGCAGACGAACCCGTCTCCATGCTGGATGTTTCCATCCGCGCCGGAATCATGAACCTGATGTTGGGATTGAAAAACCAGTACAAGATTCCATTCCTGTTCATCACCCACGATGTCTCGGTGTCAAGATACATGAGCGATTATATCGGTGTGATGTATCTGGGCAATCTCGTGGAGTACGGCCAAGCCGAGGATGTGATTCGGAACCCGTATCACCCATACATGAAAGCTCTGCTTTCAGCAGTACCAATCCCGGATCCGAAGATTCGCAGAGGCAGAACTGAAATCAAGGGCGATCTGCCTTCCCCCATACATCTGCCAACCGGTTGTCCGTTCCACCCCAGATGCTTGTATTGCAAGGACATATGCAAGGAAAAGAAACCGGAAATGATGGAAGTCAAGACTGGCCACTTCGTGCAGTGCCATTTCGGAGGCGAAATCTCATTCGGCGTGCCGAGTGTACCGACCTTCGAGGAAACAGTAAGGAATGCTGAAAAGCCGGAATAGGCTGAAATCCGAGGTAAAATGAAACGACCAAATGCTCCAAGCATAACCAATATCATAGGCGTATTGCTGGTAATTGTCGCACTGGTCTCAGCCGGCGGCCTTTACTATCTTGCATCGGAATATTCCAAGATATCCGAGACACTGGTAACCACTAAGGCAGATATCACTTCGTTGAGATTCGCTGTTAACAATACTACAGGAGAAGTCCACATAACGGTTACGGTGACCCTGAACAATACGTCTGACCTCGATATAGAGATTCATCGGGTGGAATATATGTCCTTTGTGGATATGGATTCTGCAAGTCTCGGCAGTTCGAACAGCTATGTCGGTTCGGGTTCCACCAATGACGGAAACGGCACAGTCCCAGCTGGTTCTCAGAGGGAAGTGCAGATATTTCACGTCATAATGCCGAATACCATTTACGCGGAAAGACTGGAGTATGCTCTTGATGGTGACAATACCCTATTGGCATATATCAGCGGCTTTCTGTGGTTCAGGATATCTGATTATCCGGATTTGACCGATATTGACAAGCTATACATTTGGCATGTTAGCCAGGAGACGATAATCTATGTCTGATACCGAAACCGAAACAGACATGTTCTTCTCCATGAACCGGTTGAAACTGCTCGTCTGGTCCATGTCCGCAGGCATAATAGTCGCCTTCTTCTTCTCCACGAATTTCCTGGCCTGGGCCACGTCCTTCAATCCGGGCGGTTCGGTGATGTTCATCAGCCCGCTCATGTGCGGCCTGATACTGGGTATAGTCACATCCGAATTAGATGCAGTGAACACAGTGATAGGCACCATTCTCATGACCATAACAGCCACCATTTGTGTCGTGTTAACTCTGTTCTCGCCCCTCATACTCGGTATCGTCATTGACCCAACCGGCACACTGATATTCGTTGACCTCACGAAAAACATCATGTTGACCGTAATATTGGTCCTTCCGCTTTCTCTTCTCGGTTCCATTCTTGGAAGGGTGCTTGCAGAAAGTACCCTGATATCCTCGAGCATAAAGATTGAAAGGCAGGCACTCAAGTCAGAGACCGAGGAATGGTACAAGATGCTGGAGGAAAAGCTCGAGGAAAAGAGGGCCGCACTGGAGAAGCTGGAAAAGGAAAGGGACCCCGATGTACTGAATGTCGATATTCAGGATGACCCCCAGCAATGATGAAATTCCTTTTTCGCACATTAAGTTACATCGTAAGAGGTCACTGATGTGAAGCCTCTTACAACGGTAAGTGGTCCGCATCCCCAAGTTCTCATCTATTGCTACAGATAGCACTGCCAATAAATTATGAAATATTGATATAGCTGACACAGGAACAGATTATAACAGCCAGCCAGAAAATAAAATCTGTTATTGTGTGATTATAACATTTGAAGATTGACCACTTACGTTATATCGGCAACCTTTTTTACCTCTATCCCTTTAAGGAATTGATAACATGAGCGAAAGAAGAATCAGGGTATTGATTGCCAAGCCGGGCCTGGACGGCCATGACAGGGGCGCCAAAATAGTCGCAAGAGCGCTGAGGGACGCGGGAATGGAAGTGATTTACACCGGCCTTCATCAGACACCCGAACAGATAGTGGAAACCGCAATTCAGGAAGATGTTGATTTCATCGGTCTGAGTTGCCTTTCCGGCGCGCACATGACCCTCTTTCCCAGGGTAATGGATCTGCTCAGGAAGAACGATGCCAGTGATATAATTGTCACCGGCGGCGGCATCATCCCGGAGGAAGATATTCCTTCACTGAAGGAGTCCGGCATATCGGTAATATTCGGTCCCGGGACGCCACTGGATGAGATAATAGATTATCACAAAAATACAATCAGGAAGCATTAGGATGGAAATCGCTGACCGCATACTGAAAGGCGACAGAAGGGCCGTTGCCAGATTGATATCCATGGTGGAGGATTCCGATCCACTTGCTGTGGAGGCCTTGGGCATTCTTCACCCCCACACCGGAAAAGCCCACATTATCGGCATTACCGGCCCACCCGGTGCAGGAAAAAGCACCCTGGTGGACCGCCTGGTGAAATCCTATCTTTTATTGAACAAGAGAATCGGTATAATTGCCGTTGACCCCTCCAGTCCGTTCACCGGCGGCGCCATTCTTGGGGACAGGATTCGCATGTCCGACCTGAATACGGAACCGAATGTTTTCATTCGCAGCATGGGAACCCGGGGCCATCTCGGAGGCCTTTCCAGGGCCACCGGTGATGCAGTGAAGATTCTCGATGCCTTCGGTATGGACAAGATAATCATCGAGACAGTCGGCGCGGGCCAGTCCGAGGTGGAAATTGCATCCCACGCTCACACGACCATCCTGGTGGAGATGCCTGGCCTCGGCGACGATATCCAGACCATAAAGGCGGGAATCATGGAGATTGGAGACATCTTTGTCATCAACAAGGCAGACCGGCAGGGCGCAGACAGGACAGAAATGGAACTCAGGGCAATGCTGGAACTGAGCGATGCGGGTGAATGGACGCCGCCCATACTGAGGACGATTGCCAGCAATTCCGATGGCATCGTGGCACTCAGGGACGGCATAGAGTCCCATCTCGTTTATCTCAAGTCAAGTGGTAAACTGGATATCCTCAACCATCAGCGCACCCGGGAGGAGTTTCTCTCCATTCTCGGTGGCGAGATATCGAAGATAATCCTGGACAAGGTCATGGACGGTTCCAAGCTCGATGCTCTGGTCGCCAGGATACTGAAACGCGAGATAGACCCCTACAAAGCTGCCTGCGATTGCATCCGTGAATTTTCTGAAAACAGATAGATATTTATCGGGTCAGGCAATAGTACTTCACAATGTCCATTATGACCGAGGCCAAGACCGGCATCCCGGATGTCGTCAAGGCCGTTGCAAAATACGAGAATTTACCGCCGGAAAAAATAGCCCGGGGCATCGCCAGCGGGCGCATAGTGATTCCTTGGAATCCGAGGCATGCGCCAACACCAGTAGGCGTCGGTCAGGGCCTGAGGGTGAAAGTTAACGTGAACCTCGGAACATCCGAGGACTGCGCGAACCTGGATGATGAACTGGAGAAGGCCGGAATCGCAATAAAATTCGGTGCCGACACCATCATGGACCTGAGCACCGGTGGCGACATCGACGAGATTCGCAGGGCAATTCTGAAATCGGTGAACGTTCCGGTGGGCAGCGTTCCCATCTATCAGGCCGGCCTGGAATTCGCCAGGAAAAGCGCCGTCGTTGACATGACTGAAGATGATATCTTCAAGGGCATCGAGACTCACGCGAAGGACGGAATGGACTTCATGACCGTGCATTGCGGCGTCACCAAGGAGAGCATTGCGGCACTGAAACGGTCGAAACGCCTCACCGGCGTCGTGAGTCGCGGCGGTTCTTTCCTCACTGCTTGGATACTCCACAATGACAAGGAAAATCCGCTCTACGCCAATTACGATTACCTTCTGGAACTGGCTAACGAGTATGAGTTCACTCTCAGCCTGGGAGACGGTTTCCGCCCCGGGTGCAATGCCGATGCGACGGACGCGGCCCAGATAAGTGAGCTTGTGACCCTCGGCGAATGCGTCCGGCGTGCCAGAACGGCCGGCGTACAGGCAATGGTGGAGGGCCCGGGCCATGTTCCGATTCACCAGATAGAGGCGAATGTCCGATTGGAAAAGGCAATTTGCGACGGGGCGCCTTTCTACGTTCTCGGGCCGCTTGTCACGGATATCGCGCCGGGTTACGATCACATCACCGGCGCAATAGGTGGCGCTCTGGCCGCGTATTTCGGCGCCGACTTCTTATGCGACGTCAGTCCATCAGAACATCTGTGCCTTCCCACAGCGGAGGACATAAAAACAGCAACCATCTCCAGCAAGATTGCCGCTCATGCCGCCGATATCACCCGGGGAATAGACTTGGACAGGGACATTGCCATCTCCAAAGCCAGGGCGGAGCTTGATTGGGATGCCCAGTTCGCAAACTGTCTTGATCCGGAACATGCAAAGGCCAGAAGAGAGGAAAGAAAACCTAGCAAGGGCGATGATGAAGATGTTTGCACTATGTGCGGAAAATACTGCGCAATAAAGATTACCAAGGAATACCTGAAATGATAAAGAGGTTCGCTAAATTAGCAACAGGCGACATACTTTTTGTGGTTGGCTGGAACCAGCTACTTGGCCGGGATGTGCGCCGGTTTAAGCTAACCCCGCCCTCACAGGCGGGGCGTTAAAAGGATGATGCGGTAATCGTGTCACACGACATCGAATTTTCCGAATTCGATGGCGAGTACCCCGCCCTCCAGATAACATGAGAAGCGATTCAGACGGGGCATGATTGCCCAGGGCGGTGCCGGAGCCGCTGGGCCGAATTGGTAGGTGTCAGGGTGAAGATTGTTGGGCGGGTTTAGGGAGATGGTCCGCAACATTCCCATGCCTCGACATACAAACCAGCACGTCATTCTCCCATCAGCATGCCCCGCCTGTGAGGGCGGGGTTTTTCAAACATTCTGGCATCAAGTGATATTCTTCCAAACAAATGGTGCATTTTGCAATCTTCAACTGTGAAGCCCCGCCTGTAAGGGCGGGGTAACAACGGCACCCAGCCTAGCCGACAATTGAGAAACGGCCGCGCGCTCTATTGCCATAAAACCTAAGGAAACGTGCTTTTGGGAGTTGGCCGGGACCAGCCGCTGGGCCGAGGCGGGCTAGTAGGCCATTCCCTGTTTTTCTGGGGTGTGTCCATACCTATTAGTACGGCCGCCCTGTAGGGTGCCCGAGAGGGAATGTGTCGGGAAAGTGGGGAGACGATGCTGTTGCAGGCAGTTTTGAAGAACTACCAGCCCTGCTTGTTGTTTTGATTGCTATCTCTCTTTTCTCCGTGAGCGTCGCCCATGCGACAATGTCCTGGGACGATTCCGATGATTATGTTTCTCTGCAGGAGGACTGTGCAACGTTTGCAGGCATGGTCTCATCCTCATCCATGCTCTGTGTCGAAGGCCATCCGGGTGTTTATGATTATTCTGCGCTCCAGAATATCTCTGAGGCCGAGATGCTGGAAGAATTCAACACCACATTGTTTGGCTTCGAATACCGCATCTCCATTCAGTGCCTGGATTTGGAATCCGGCAATATTACGTTTGACAGAGAAATTATTACTGCGGAACAGCCGAAAGGATCGAATGCGGCCTGTTTCAACACCTGCGTTAACGTGATGCAGCCCGCCGGAATCGGCGCAGCCAGGCTTTCCGTGACAATCTGGAGGCCTGCGGAATGAAGCGCCGGCCAATGAATTCCGAGGGTCAGCTAGCAATGGTGGATGCAATTCTCTTCATGACGGTGATGCTGATTGCATCCGCGGTAATCATCGGTTCGGCCGGTTCCGTGAAGCCGGAAAATGTCGAATACACTTCTCAACGGCAGTATGCCGATGATTTCGCCCGTACCATGCTGGCGGTTGAAATCGCCGGCATGGAATACATGAATGCCGACGGTGAAACAATCAATATCAGCGAAGCCGGAATCCGCATCGCCCAGTTGCTCTGTGACGAGGCAATCATTCTGGAAAACAGCATCGGTACGCCGGACTTTTTCGATTACGAGGCCAGGATACTGGAAGCCGGCAGCAATCTCATCAGGCCTGGTATGGGCTTTGCAATTGCCGCGGGCGATGCCGTATTCATATCACAGGCATCGGAACTGCCCTCTGAAAGATTTGCCAGTCAGATGGTTATCATCACCGATTATCTGTCCGGGTCATCAGTAACCATAACCGTGTACGTGTGGGTGATTTGATGCGTCCCCGAAAGTTATCCAGCGACGAGAATGCCAGAGTGCCATTCGCCATGGTGGCGGTTCTGATTCTGATGCTGTCTGTTTTCAGCATCACCTATCTGGGTGGGATACAGCGCCAGCAGGCCGGCGAACGGATAATCGGTGCCGAGGTGTCAAGGCAGAATTCAATGATGCATCAGGTGGAGGAGAGAATGGCATTGGAAGGTTTTTACATCGCATCAAGGGCTGTGGTCGCCTCCACCCAGCATCTCTCCAACCAGTCCATGCTCGATGCCTGTTTCAGTGAGAACTATTCCGCGTACCTGGGAGATAATTTCCCGCTGTTCGTGGACCCTTACAATGTGGAAGTGAGGGATTTCTCATCGTCCGTGTTCCTCGAGGAGCAGGGCATTTGGGACTTGGTGCCGTCCAACGAAACTCAGGAACAGAACATTACCCTTATCGACGGCGACGGAGTCGAAACCAACAGCACAGTTGAGGTTCTGGATACTGTTACTACCGAGCAATTCAATGAGACAACCGCCCTGGCCAGGTATGTGGTCGTCGGTTACGGTAACTGCACAATTCGTAACGTCCGTTCGGGCGCGGCTATGGAACGCCCGATTTCCTTTGAACGGCGCATCAATTCGCCTTTTCCACTGATGGACTCCAAGATGCAGGCGCTGGAAACAGCGGCAGGCACCGACACCATGGGCCTGGCCCGGTCCATCAAGTACATACTGACCACACTGGCCCAGTTCAGGGTGCTGGAGGGTTACGGTTCCGGTCTGGATGCGGCTCCGGGAAACACTTCCGAGATACTCACCATGACAGACGTTCAGTTGGCAACCAACATTGCAATGCTGCTGGAGACTGCCCGGCTGTTCAGAAGTTATGACGCTTCTGTTATTGCGAAACTGGAAACGCTCGGGTTGGGTGCCGAAAGCCAGAATCTCCGTTCTCTCGTTGATGATTACCTGAACAGCGGAACTCTGGACCCGGCTGACATAATTGCTCTCTACACCGGCCTTGGGACCAGGGAAATTCCAGTGGATATAATTCTGGCACAGGCATTCAATGCCATTGTCGACCAGTTCATCCTGAAGTATCTGGATTATTTCGGTGTGATGGATATCGCCAATGCCATTTACAAAAGCGTGCAGAAATGCAGCCAGTTAATAGAAGACATGAAAAAGACCCTTACCCAGATGATATGGGGCGATGACGGCGAGAACCGGAAGGAGGCAGAACAAATTTCCGGTTGGATATCCAATCTGGCGACAATGTATGTGTGGCCGCCGGAAAATACTGGCAGGACAGATGTAGTTGTAGGAGATGACCCTGCTTCGGCCACGGACCTGGCTGTTTTCGATGTAATTCAGTATGTGGACGGCGTATATGATTACAGGGCGAATTTCACACAGTTACTTGCAGAGACTTCAACACCTCTGCTAGACACTGACGGCATACATATCGGCGAATTGCGGAATGCAAACCTGGAATTGCGGAATCTGTCTGCTCGTACCCGGTCGCTTGAATATCTGGTAGATTTTTTACCTGTCAGTATCGTCAGACAAAGTCCGGACATGGTTGCGCTCTGGAGCACATTTTATGATTCAAATTATTCAACTCAGCAGGACGTCATCTATGATACCATCAGGGATGCTGTCAAGAACATAACTTACGAGATATCCGGCATAATAACAGATTTCATCGGCCAGAAGACCCTTTCCCTGTCCGGTTACGCGGACGGTAAGTTCGCTATTGATCCCAAAGACAAAGTATCAGTCCTTGAAGGCCTGAAGGACATGGTGTCGGAGGTCATTTCCGATGCGTCAGATTACCTCCAGGAAAACCCGGGTATTTTGGATTCAATGCTGGCCGTGCTCACAGATAAACAGTCCCGGCTAACCCTGGATTTCATGGAATTCGTATCTATGAATTACGATACTGTTGTTGATAAAACAGAAACACTGGAAAGTGCTTTCGTTTCTCTTTCCGATTCTGTTCTGTCGAATTCGTCAATATCTGTTGTGCCAGTGGCGCAGTTTTCCGAGAGTTATTACATTTATAACAGCATAGGCCATGAAAGGGGTTTCACGGATGATATACTTCCGTACGATTCTGCCGGTCTGCCAGATACCGCTCTTTATGTTCGGATGCTGTCCGGGCAAAACACCGTTCAATTGCATTCCGACCTTGATATTCATACCGGTTCCGCTTATGATAAATTGAAGACCACCGAAGCTGCCTGGTACTATTTCGGCAGTCCGGACAATGGCCTTTACATTAAAGCCCTGGAGGGAACGGTTAGCGGCATGTCTGATACCATACTCCAGCGCTTCATCGGCCAGGACCCGTCCGCATTGGTCGGGCTGGCACACGATATGGTCCTCAACGTGCTGGAGGGCATAATCTGGGGCGGCGAAGTGTCCAATACCCAGTACTCCCCGGAAATAGTTTATTCGGATGCGAATGTACTCTTGCCTTTCGAGATGTACGAAGGCACGTATGCCAGTGCTGTCGATACCGGTAATGTCTGGGCGGAATCATTTTCGGTCCGCCAGCCGGGCGGCATTCTTTCTGCAATTCCCTCCGCCCCGGGTATGAATACATCCAATCTTCCAGGAAGCGTGCTGGCCACAGGTATATCCGAACCTACTGGGGTTCATTACACCGATGCGGTCACGTTCAACGAGCGTCCGTTCGAGAACAGGTGGAATGTTACAATTGCCGGAACCGTCCGGTTGCATGTGTCCAGCAGTTCCATGCCATACATGGGAAACGGGACGCACATGCCCGCGGTCATCGAGAAGGACATCGTTCTAAACCTGGACATCCCGATTCTTGCTTATTCCGGCTGGAACCTTGTGGGGGTGAATTACACAAGTACCAATGATCTTGCCGGGGACGTGGGAAAACTTCTCGATATCATCGGCGATTTCTTCGAATGGGTGTGGGAGACCATCGCCGGCCCCATCAATTGGATAATCGACCAGATAATGATGGTGGTGGATTTCTTCGCCGACATAATCGGCACGCTCCTGGGCTATGCATCGGACATCATGGAACTCATAACGGATTTAATCGGTTTTCTCGTTGAAACAGTTCAGGACTTTCTCAGGGACATTGCCGACAGTGTGTTGGATTACATCGTGGATTGGATTATTGACTTGCTGCCTGACGACATGACATTCAGGTTCAGTATGTTCGGCTTTCAGTTCATCGTGGCATTCGCTTCTGCGGATGAACTGGACAGTGCCAGTTCCGGAAAGGGCGGCAAGCTCATGTCCATCGAGACCGAAGGAATGTTGCTCGGTGCGGGGCTGGAAATCGGTCTGGACCTGGTGGTCCTCTCGGACGAAGTGGCTGAGTCAGTCGATGTAAATTATGACCTGCTTCTCTGGAGCAAGGTGAATATATCCGGCTTTATGCTGGACACGAAAATCGACCCTTTCATGGTACTTCAGGAACACATTGTGGAATGCCACGGCCTGGGAAACGGCTTCGCCCTGGAACTGTTCATTCCTGTTGTGGAATGCTACGATTCCATAACTTATTCATTGCACGATATCCCGGGCGTGGGTGCGGCCCTCTCCAACATACCGATTCCTTTCCTTGGTATGAAAGCGTCTGTGAATGCCGGTCTCGAGATACTCTACACCCTGAGAGGCATCGAATCGGATACCGTGATAATAAACGAGGTAGAACTGAACCCCAGGGGCCTGGACCGGGGCAATCAGTGGATAGAACTGTGCAATCCAACGGATTCGGAAATAAGCCTGGACGGCTGGGTTCTGGGTTCCGCCAAGATGCCGAAATTAAATCAAACCTTCAACTCCACCATGGTGCTGGACCCGGGAAGTTATTTCATGATTTATTATGAAAATATCACACTTCCCACAGAAGATTTCAAACTGGAACTCATCGACCCGGGCGGTAAAAAGGTGGATTCCACGCCGCTACTTTCCGAGCCAGATAGCGAATTCGTCGGGGACGTTCTCATAGGCCCGAGCGGCGGTCAGATGACCTGGCAGCGCTCACCAAATGCAGTCAATCTTTCCATGGCCGGAAAATGGGTCTTTGACAACGGCACAATCGGTTCGGAGAATGCCGCCATCAACATCAGTTTCAAGACCCTGGTATGGAACCTCATCAAGGGTGCGTTCAACGCCACATGGCAGAACCTGAAAGACCAGCTGGCACTCTCCCTGGATTTCATTGTGAAACTTGTGACGCAGTTCATCCAGAGGTTCATTGACGATGTACTGCGAATCGTAGCAAAATCAGTGGTCGAGACCTCGCTATTCCTGGATGTGATGTTAACAGACATGACCGGTTCCGGGGGCGGGGGCATCACCCTGAGCTTCGTCATCGAGGGCGGAGAAACTCTCGCCGCAATACTGCGCTGGGTTATCGACTCGGTTTCCGCATTCCTGGCCAAGTTCGGCAAGCCAAATCAGCCTGCCCAGTATCCGAAATTATCTGCTGACATACCTGAACACCTTTTCGTCCGCCTGGATTTCTATGCAATGGTCCAGGTGCCGGCCATGGTCAAGTCTGCAGTGCAAAGTCAGGAGGACATGGGGCCGATAAAACTCGCAGGCCGAATCGAGGCCAACATCCCGGCTCTCGCCGCCCTCGCAGGAAAGGACATGGGCCAGTGGCGCATCAACTTCGGGGTTTACGTGGAAAAGATGCCAGCCGCAATTGCAGACCCATTATTTGGAACCGGTGATGCAACACCCGATGTCTGGCTGTTCAAAGGCACAGTGTATGAAATCTGAATTCTGATTTTGATACATTTGCAGGAAACAATTATATAGTTATAACGTTATAACGAAATTCATGAGCGAAGTTTTCGAAGCAAAGGTCAGAAGGCTGGGCAACTCTCTCGGTATAATCATTCCGAACGAACTGCTCCGTGAATTGGGGTTCGGTGTCGGGGACATCATCCAGATTGCCATACCATGCTCGGATATTGCCACAAGGAATGCCAAGATGTCTGCTTTCATCGGTGTTGAGAAGGGGAAGAAACGGTTCAAGCGCGACAAAGGGGACCGTTACTGATGTTCCTGGATACTTCCGTGATAGTCGAGCTGATGCTGGGCGACGATGACCGTCGAATAGACATTATACTTAAACACATAAATGACGAACTGATATTCATTTCAATTGTCCAGCTTGGTGAGATTAACGACTGGTGCCTTGCTAATTGTGCGGATTCAGAAACACGGATAACCCAACTCAAGGAGATAGTCCACTTGATACCGTTGAACGATTCCATCTGCGTGGAAGCGTCAAACATCAAGCGTCAGATGAGGTCTCAGAAAATTGCCAAGTTCAGCCTGATAGACGGAATAATTCTGGCAAGTGCCAGACATATAGGTCAAACTCTGCTCTCCCTGGATTCCGATTTTCGCAAAGCGGAAGGCGCGGTAATAATCAGGTAAAAAGCGTCCTGATTATTTCACATTTTCATAATTCGGCCTCATCTTTATATTCTAGCAAGGTTTATTTTACATCGTGGACGAGGAAAAGCTCAGGACACTTGAGAAGATAATCCGCGCATCCCCTTGCCCGGTGGGGTGCTGGTGTTACAAGACCAGGCCCGAGGAACTGTGCAAGGCCAAGATAATGGGCCTGGAATCGCTTCTTGAATGCATGGAAGACGAGCCGGAAGATTGCTCCTTCGCCCTTGCCTTCGGTGAAAGTTTCTTCTGCAGATGCGCCACCAGGAAGGAGATAGCCAAACTTATCGGCGAATGAACCATCTCAGATGATTTTTTATAATCTCCGCGCTTTTCCAATCCCGATAATGTTATGCTTCAGGACCATGAGGACGCGTTCGGCCACGGTATATACGACCATTTCCACGGCGAGGACGTTGACGAGGTAATCGAAAGGGAGGACGGTTACATCGATGTCTCCCAGGGTCCGGATTCCTACCTCTCGGAATTCGAGAAATGGCCCCAGCACCAGCAGCGGGCATTGCGCCATGCCTGGGGTCGTGTGCTCGACATAGGCTGTGGTGGCGGTCGTCATTCCATTTACCTGCAGGGCAAGGGCCTTGATGTTCTCGGCATAGACAATTCTCCAATGGCCCTGAAATGCTGCAAGGAACGCGGCCTGAAAAAGATGAAGCTCATGGACATCACGTCTGTTACCAGCAAATTAGGCACTTTCGACACAATAATCATGATGGGCAATAACTTCGGTCTTTTTGCCAATCCGAAACGGGCGAAATGGCTGCTTCGTAAATTTTACGGCATGACAAGCCCCGGCGCTCTCATAATCGCCGAGACAATGGACATCTACCAGACCGAAGCCCCCTACCATCTGGAGTACCAGGCATGGAACCGCAAGCGCGGCAGGATGTCCGGCCAGGTTCGGATACGTGCCAGATACAAGAAATACTGCACGCCCTGGTTCGATTATCTCATGGTGTCCAAACCCGAGCTGGAGGATATTCTCAAAGGAACCGGGTGGAAGGTCCAGAAATACATCAATGGCCCCGGCTGGATTTACTGCATGGTGCTGGAAAAGGGGGCGGAAAAATGAACTCCCCCATAGTCCTCAACCCCAAGGGCCGTGCCGTGAGCGTGACATCTACCATAGCCTGGTCAGTGTGCCTTGTCATGCTGATTCTGAAAGGCGACTGGAGCATCGGCCCGATACTTCTGGCCGTTCTTTTCACATTGCTCCTGGCCCTCTCGGGTGTACGGTTGTATCAGGAATGGGTGGATGACGGAGAATGGCTGGACTGAAACTACCTCTCCTTTCCAGATAATATTGGTGGAGAGGAAGTTTCGCCGCAATGCCATGCACCTTTACCATCTGTTCATTTCGGAACACATATAAGTGGTCATTCTTCAAAAGTTAATATTCAGCAATAACAGATGTGATTATCTGACCACTTACCTTTGTAAGAGGTTTCACATCAGTGGTCTCTTACGAACAGATATATGATAAGAACAATATGTACGGTGCATGGCGGATTCTCCGGCTAAGTTAGATGTGAAAAGATACCCCCTGGCGTGGAACCGTTCTTACGTCAGAAAAGGCACACAGTGGCGGGGCGGTTTCGACCTCGCCGGCTATGCGGAATTCCTCGACCTCAGCGGCAATGTCCTGGAACTGGGGTCCGGCGACGGAAACACGGTCGATGTCCTTCTTCCGCTCTGCGGTAACCTCATCTGCGCTGATATCGCCGTCTCATCATTCGACACTCTGGCCATGAAAAATCCCCGCATCAACAGGGTTGTGGCCGATGCCCGCGTTCTGCCTTTCAAAACCGATACATTCGGCGCGATATTCTCCAGACACGTTCTCACTCACGCAATTCCGGGGGACGATGTGCTGATGCTGAACGAGATAAAACGGGTGCTGGCCCCGGGCGGAATGGTCCTCATCGAGGTCTTCACACCGGGGGACATGAGGTTCGGCAAGGGCAGCGAGATTTATCCGCGCACATTCCTCCGGGAAGATGACCTCGTATGGCGCTTCTACCTGGGCAAGGAACTCGATGACCTGGTTAAGAAAACCGGTCTTGAGGTAAGGCACTTCCAGCTTCTGGAGAGAAAGGTTCGGCATGAGGGCCAGATATATCAGAGGGAATCAGTAGTGATGATGGCTTCGAAGACCTAGTATATTTTTGCGTCAACCACCACGTGCCACACCCCCGGCGAGTATGAATCCGTTTTTTTCTTTGAAATGATTGAACATGTCATCGCCCACATATCGCGACTTTTAAGTCTGCGGATACGGGCACTTTCAAGCAGTTCTGCTGCGATGACTTGTTCAATTAAGGGCTTCCCCACTGTCTGTGTGATTCGAGTAAGCTTGAACATTATTGAATGACATTTATTGCCAAACTAAGCATTGTCATTCAATTTGACAACTGAAAGGGATACCCCACGCTTTAGCATTGGGGAGCCCTCATTTTCTCCGCTGGCTCGGGTCGACAAAGAAAAAAATGGAGTTAAATAAGAAATCTCCCCTCCCCTGCTCGAAAATCATGATATTGCCACGTCGACAACGACGTGCCAAACTCCCGGTGAGTAGGATTTTATCTTTCGCATTCCTAGGACCTCGGTCTTTTTCCCCGCATCCGATGCAGCTTCCTTTACCCTGGTCATCGGTCTTTCCTGCAGCAATTTTTCCGGGCATGTCTCGTGGTAATGGATTGTTCCTTTTTCCCGGAGAATCCTCATGGCCTTGGGCAGGTATTCATGAGTGGTTCCAACGTAACCCATTACCACCCTGTCTGCAACATTTTCTTCGGCATCCAGGCAGTCGCCGAGCACTGGCTCGACGGTTTTCGCCGCATTGTTCAGATTGGCGTTCATCTTCAGGTATCTGTGGGACCGCGGATTTATTTCGTGGGCGATGACCCTGGCCGGTCGGGAATGCACGGCCATGGGCAGCGTGAAGTAGCCGATACCGGCGAACATGTCGACAACCATTTCGCCGGGCTGGCACACCGAAGCCATGCGAATCCGCTCATCAACGTTACCGCTGGAGAACATAATTCTGGCTGCATCCAGGCAGTATTTTATGTCGTTCTCCAAATGGACCGTCTCGGTATTTTCCCCTATGAGAAGTTCCATGACCGGTTCCCGGAATGTTCCCACCACCCCGCCGGTGTCCCGAAGTACCGTATCAACATCCAGGGCCTTTGCATAAGTTACCGCGATTTCCTCCAGCCAGTCTTCCAGTTCCGGGTCTATTTTCAGCACCAGTACATGGCCCAGCTGCTCCCAGCGTTTCGGTAATTTCTGCTTAACCTTCTCGGGCACGTCAATCATGGCCAGTATGTCCCGGTGAACGTCCTTGAGGGTCTCGCGCCATGCATATTCTTTATCATCAATTATTTCGGCATCCAGCTCCCCGAGTTCTGCAATAAGTTCGTCATTCGGCTTTTCCAGAATCGGAATCTCGGTGTATCCGTCGTTGTTAAGAATCCTGTGATGTTTATCGAGTATCCCGGCATCGGATACCAGTGTTCGTACCGCTTCGGCGTTCTGGCTGGGAACACGCACCGCCAGCATCAGCTACCCTTCTCCGTGGAATAGTACTTGGAATCGACAGTCTCCCTGATGCCCTTGGCTATGACCTTTCCGACGCCTTTCACTTCCATGAGTTCGTCCACCGTCGCTTCCATCACCGCCCTGACGCTGCCGAAGTGTGATAAAAGCCGTTGAGCCATGACGCCGGACACATTGGGCAGCCCCTCCAAAATGAACTGCTGGCGTTCCTGGACCAGCATGGCGCCTTTCTCTCCCCTGATGCCCGCTTTTCTTCCATGGGCCGCCTCCCTCTTGACCAGGGCAACGAGGAATTCCGCAGTGTCCAGGTCATCGTCGGTGAACATCACCGGCACATTGAAATCAATGGTGATGGATGCAAGCGCACCCCTGATGGCCTCCGGCGAGAGTCGTCTCGAATACAGGTCTTTTCCTTCGATGATGATGAGCGGCGACTGGTACGCCCTCTTGAGCTCCTTCACCTGCTGGAACAGCCTCCCGTCCATTATCGATACGACAAAATCGTTCACTTCCTTTCTCTCGATCCCGACTCTTTCCGAAACGATGTAATCGCCGGTGTCCAACTGTTTCGGTTCCACAATGATGTTCTTCACGGAAAGATGACGTACGACTGCTGAATTGAACTCCCTGGTGTCGGCTATTATCTTCAGTTTTTCAACTTCCGGTTCTTCCTTTTCGAACTCCACCAGCGTTTTCTGGTTCCTGTCCTCGGCCTCCGGCTCCCGATGGGGTTTTGCTTCAACCGGGACAGATGCGGCGCTCTGGAAATTGGGGCCGCTGGGTCCGCCCACAATGAGGTTCTTCTGCAGTTCCTTCCTGAGCTTCTCCAGTTCTCTGTGCATCCTGCTCTCCTTGTGCTTGGATGACCAGTAATATGCTTCATCCCGGGTTCCTTTGGATATCAGTATCACAACTTTTCCAGGCCTGTGCCTGCCGGTTCTGCCGCGGCGCTGGATGCTGCGAATTTCCGAAGGCACCGGTTCGTAAAATATGACCAAATCCGTCGACGGAATATCAAGCCCCTCCTCGGCAACACTTGTGGCAACCAGAACGTTGAATTCGCCGGCCTGGAATCTGTCAATGGTATCCACTTGCTTCTTCTGGTTCATGCCCTTGTCCGCGCCCCTTGTGGCCTGGCCCACGAATCTCACGGGTCTGATAATGCTGATCTCTGCCAGCTGATTCGCCACCAGTTCGGAAGTGTCCCGATAATGGGTGAAAACAATGATTCTCGAATCAGGCTTCTGGTTGAGCTGGGCTACCACCAGCTTCTTCACTTTTCCAAGTTTTGGGGTCTCCACGGAAGCCGCTTCGAGGCGATTTATCGCCCTCATTGCCATCTGAACCTTGGGCAGTGCAATTGTCTCTTTGGCCGCCCTGCTGGACCCTCTGGAAATACCGTCCTTGGTCAGCCGTTCGAAGTAAGCCTTCAGTGCCGCAACACCCTGTGTTTCAACAAGTTCCAGAGCATGGTTGATCTTCATGGCAATCGCAATCGTGGTGGCGGCTCCAAAAGCGTTGCTGGATTGACTGGCTGTCTGCAGTTCGCCGCTTATGACCCGCTGGGCCGCAAGCAGGTCCTTCATACTCACGAACGCACCGCGCTTGAGGTATCCGCCCTTCCGAAGTTTCTCCACCTGCTCATCCTGCGCCTTTTTTAGAAACTGGATGACCTCCATAAGTTCTTTCGGAACTTCAATCTCTATCCATTTCAGGTAAATGTCATGGACGTACTTGACCACGTCCGGGTCATACTCATGCCTTATCTCCACTGCCTCGATGCCCAGGTTGCCGCAGACCTCCAGTATCTTATCGGGGTCGTTGCCCGGCGACGCGGTCATGCCCATTGCCAGCCCGTTCTTCACCTTACGATATCGCTCACCGATGAACACGTAGGCATAATCGCCGACCGCCCGGTGTGCTTCGTCGAAAATTATCAGCGATACATTGTTCAGGTCAATGTGGCCCGAAATTATGTCATTGGATATGACCTGCGGGGTGGCGGTGATTATATGGCTGCTGTCCCACAGTTTCTTTCGCTTCGCAGGCGGCATCTCCCCGGTGAACACCGCCGGCGGCTCGCTGACGATATGTTTCCTGATGAACCTGGCATGCTGCTCCACAAGCGGTTTTGTGGGCGCCAAGAAAAGTATTTTTCCCTTTTTTGTCCTGAGGGTTTCCGCGATCATCATGAGTGCTATTATGGTCTTTCCCAGTCCGGTGGGAAGCACTACCAGCGTCGAACGTTTCGCTGCGGATTCGTAAATGACCTGCTGATACTGCCTCTCCTCTATTGAATCGGGAACTATCATCTGGTGTTCAACGTACACGCGGGTGAATAGCCGCGCTTTATAAAGAATGTTTTGGGGGGTCACCGAAACTGGTCGCAAGTTTCATATCTCCGAGAACATTCCCAAACATCATGGAGCCGGAACTCAGGCTGGTAAAGACCCGGACGGAACTTGAATCCGCCAAATCTGTGAGGCACAGTGTTTTCGTCATTGAGCAGAATGTACCTATCGAAATCGAAATGGACGAGTACGATGCCCTGGCCACCCATATGATATGCCTTCTGAACGGCAAAACTATCGGAACCGGCCGCCTGGTGCGGATGCAGGACGGCATGAAGCTGGGCAGGGTGGCAGTCCTTCCCGGATACAGGAAAAAAGGGCTGGGTGCCGAAATTGTGAAGTGGCTTCTTGCGAAGGCCGGGGAAATGGGCACCGAAGAGGTGTATGCCAATGTCCAGATGAGCGCCCTGGCGTTCTACGAAGAACTGGGATTCCGTGCCGTTGGCGATGAGTTCCTGGAAGCCGGTATCGAACATGTTCGGATGGTTCGTGCCCTGGACTGACCCATGGCAGAATGCCCAACCGTATTTTAGATTTTAGATCTTAGATTTTAGATTTGCGCTGTGAATACGCCACGCCGCCAATTCGTCGTAAATCTACAATCGTCAATCTACAATCTACAATCGTTATCATTTCGCTGAATACTTACTTCCGTGCCAATATTTTAATGCCACTTCGTATTGTGGTCAGAAAATGAGGTATTTGCATGTCTGAGAAATATGTATATCTGTTCGCTGAGGGGAACGGAAAGATGAAGGAACTGCTCGGCGGAAAGGGCGCCAATCTGGCGGAGATGACCAGGATAGGGCTGAATGTGCCCCCCGGATTCATTATCACCAGTGATGTCTGCAACATCTACATGAACTCCAAAAGGAAGGTGCCGAACGGGCTTGCCTCTCAGGTAAAGACGTCCATGAAGTACATCGAGAAGCAGACCGGGAAGGGTTTCGGCAATCAGAAGAATCCCCTGCTGGTATCTGTGCGCTCCGGTTCGCGTGTCTCCATGCCCGGCATGATGGACACGATTCTCAATCTTGGTTTGAATGACGAGACCGTTCAGGCACTGGCCAAGGCAACGAAAAATGAACGTTTCGCCTGGGACTGCTACAGGAGATTCATCCAGATGTACGGCGATGTGGTCATGGGCGTGCAGAAGCTCCCCAGCGAGGACCACGAACCCTTCGAAACGATTATTCACACTCTCAAGAAGATGCGCTACGGCAAGGACATCGAAGATACGAAGCTAACCGCAGCGGACATCAAGGAACTGGTGAAGCTCTTCAAGGCACTAATAAAGAAGCACACAGGCAAGGCATTTCCAACGGACCCCTGGAATCAACTCAACGGCGCAATCGCGGCGGTCTTCGATTCATGGATGAATGACCGCGCTATCGTTTACAGAAGGAAGTACGGCATACCCGCAGAATGGGGGACTGCAGTCAACGTTCAGACGATGGTATTTGGCAACACCGGCGAGAAATCCGGCTCCGGCGTGGCATTCACCCGCAACCCGGCCAACGGTGTCAATGAGTTTTATGGCGAGTTCCTCATGAACGCCCAGGGCGAGGACGTGGTCGCAGGAGTGCGCACACCCGAACCTGTGGCAGAACTCAAGAAGGTCATGCCCTCAGCCCACAAGGAACTGGACCGCATCCGCAACACACTCGAGAAGCACTTCAGGGATGTCCAGGACTTCGAATTCACAATCGAGGACGGAAAGGTTTTCATGCTCCAGACAAGGAACGGCAAGCGAACCGCCATGGCCGCGCTGAAATTCTCCATGGACATGGTGGACGAGAAGCTCATCGACTGGAAAACTGCCATAATGCTCAACCCGGCGGACCAGCTGGACCAATTGCTGGCTCCCATTTTCGATCAGGCAGAGATAAAGAAGAGCAAGATAATCGCCAAGGGACTGCCCGCAGGCCCCGGTGCCGCTTCCGGGAAGATATACCTCAATGCCGACAGGGCCGCAGCCGCGGTAGCCAAGGGCGAGAGGGTAATTCTGGTGCGCTCCGAAACGTCCCCCGAGGACCTCAGGGGAATGATTGCCGCTGACGGGATTCTCACCGAGAAGGGCGGGGTATCATCCCACGCAGCCCTGGTGGCCAGGCAGATGGGCAAGGTCTGCATCTGCGGTGCAGGCGCGCTCTCGATAGATTACAGCAAGAAGCTGGTCTCTGTTACCGGCCAGAAATTCAGGGAGGGCGATTATATCTCCATAGACGGTACCGCAGGCACGGTCTATGCCGGCGCAATTAAGACTGCGCCTTCCGAGATTATCATGGGCCTGCTGCACGGCGACAAGGCAGCCAGGAAGACCGAGAAATTCAAACAGTTCCAGCAGCTCATGGATTGGTGCTCCAAAGTTACTCGCATGAAAGTGAGGGCCAACGCCGACAACCCGGAGCAGACGTCGAACGCAGTTGAGTTCGGCGCCCAGGGAATCGGCCTTTGCAGGACCGAGCACATGTTCTTCGAGGGAAACCGCATAGACGCAATGCGGGAGATGATACTGGCAGACAATCTGAAAGAGAGACAGAAAGCCCTGGCGAAGATATTGCCCTACCAGAGGAGCGATTTCGAGGGCATATTCAAGGCACTCAACGGATACCCGGCCACAATCAGGCTGCTGGACCCGCCGTTGCATGAATTCCTTCCCCATACCGATGACCAGCAGAAGTCCCTCTCCAAGAAGACCGGGATTTCCGTTGCCCACATAAAGAAGCGCGTGGAACAGCTTCACGAATTCAACCCCATGCTGGGTCACAGGGGCTGCCGTTTGGGAATAGCTTATCCCGAGATAACGGAGATGCAGGCCCGGGCGATATTCGAGGCCGCTGCCAATGTTGTCAAGAAGAAGATACCGGTGAAACCCGAAGTAATGATACCCCTTGTGGGATTCGCCAGGGAACTCGAGCTTCAGACGGAGATAGTCCGCCGCGTGGCCAGGGAGGTCATGGCTGAGAAGAAGGTCAAATTCGACTATCTGGTGGGAACCATGATAGAGATACCCAGGGGCGCGCTGACTGCCGACGAAATTGCAGAGACAGCGGAATTCTTCAGCTTCGGAACGAACGATCTCACTCAGACCGGGCTGGGAATCAGCAGGGACGACATGGGCGGCTTCCTGGAAGTCTACACGGAGAACGAGGTTTTCAAGAAGAATCCGTTTGCCACACTGGACATAACCGGCATCGGCCAGCTCATGGAAATCGCCGTTACCAAGGGCCGCAAAACAAAGCCGAACCTCAAGCTGGGTATCTGCGGAGAGCACGGCGGCGACCCGGAATCGGTGAAGTTCTGCCACAAGCTCGGCCTGGATTACGTCAGCTGCTCGCCCTTCAGGGTGCCGGTGGCCAGGCTCGCAGCGGCGCAGGCAGCGCTGACGGACGAGACGACCGCCAAGAAGGCAACACCGAAGAAGGCCAGCAAACCCAAATCCCGCAAGTAGGCAAACAACATAATGCCCCCTCCGATGGGGGCATCCATTTCATTTTAATTCTATTTTAAATCTAATCAACGTATTATTTCAAAACCGTGTGTCCTGGAAAAACAATCACGTGCCTAAATCGCCATCAAGTTGCCTTCTGGCATCTTTAGTCATAGCCAGTTCCTCTTCCCACTGCTCCAGCGTGTCCATGGTTTCCTTGAGCTGCCTGAGGCAATCGATGCATATCCAGCGTTTCCCGATTACCTTGCCGGGGGTCTTGCGGTAACAGATGGCTCCGCACATCCAGCAGGCGTTCATCTCCTTGGTGCGGTGCTCGGCATAGGCGTCCATCTTCCTGCCCTCTACTATGCTCTCTATGACCATCCTGCGCCTTGCGCTGTCCGCTTCCGCGGCCGGCTGTTTCGGCATTGTCGCGCCTGTGTTCCTGTGTATGAAGTCAATCTATAAAGAAATTTGGATGGGGTACCTGGGCTGTCAGTGCGCTTTATGTCTTATACGAATTGCCTCGCCGCGCTTGGATTGTGTCATCTCATCCCCAGACATCCTGGCGGTTCCCGATGCGACTGTCTCGCCGTCCCTGACCACGGCGACTTCGTCCCCCACCCGTATCTCGGGACTGGCAGATTGAACGCCAACCGCAAATAGGTTTCCGGTCATCTCGAAATTCTCTATCCGGACAACGTGAACGCCGGCGTCAGCCAGGAGTTCCGCTCCGTCAATCGTCGGGATTAGCATGCCGTTTGCCTGGGAGATTGTTGCCAACTGGACTTTGTTCCGAATGACCCTAACTTGGGGGAACCGGCCGGCCATGGCGCATCCCGTGAATATTTCGCTGGCAATCGGGCCGAACTGGAAGGCTGCCATTGCGGTGATCTCCTCCGAGGCGCGGTTCTTCCAATCCTTCTTCCCATCCGAAAACGCGGCCAGTGCTCTTGTCAGATTGGCCAATGATTCATCGGAAGTTGGATTTCCGTGTGCGGTGCTTTCTGCCTCTATGCCGTCGAGAAGTTCCGTGTCTCCCAGATGATTTATTATATGTATGTATTTATTTATTTTTATATATTCTTTTAACAATCTATTAATCATCACTTTCTCGTCCTCGAACCAGTGGCCGGTAACGGGAATATCATAATGCTGGGCCGGGTAGAAAAGCTCCAGTTCCCTGGGCACCAGACCCAGCGGCGATGTGACAATGACCTCGTGAATTCTCGGTCCTGCGCGGCTTTCCTCCACGGCCCTGGCAAAGAATCCGTGGCTCTTGGAGCTCGAGTACGGTTTCTTGGCAGAGCAGGGCAACAGCACCAGAACGTCCGGCGTCGCCGGTTTGCGGTACCGCTCCAGTATCCGATTGCGGAATCTGACAATGTCCGGGCGTCCCAGTGCCAGCCTGGTTGTGGCAGTGAATTTGCTCGAGACCACAGGAAACCTCTCTTCCTGGTATGCGAAATGATGCATGTCCAGATGCCGGAGTATTTCCACCAGTTTGGGCGAGGTTTTCGAGCGGTACTCCACGAACTCCCTGATGGTGCCGTTGGTAATCCGTTTTCTCACGTTCATGAGCTCCGAATGAAGTGCCTGGGTATTGTGTCGGTAGATGTCTTCATCATCCTCGCAGGCCTTGCAGGCGCAGTAATCCTTCTCCTGCCGGTTGCCGTCCGCGGTCATGAACCAATCCTGGCCCGAGAGAAGTGCCACTCTGGCGGTATCGAACATATCAACGCCCATGTAGGCTAGCAGTGCCACGTTATTCGGGAGCGCCACTCCGGGCATGTAGAGTGCGGATTGATATCCGATTGCATCTCTCATCCTGGCCAGTGTGTCAACGAACATCTTCGAATTCTGATACAGTTCAATTGAATTCTCTAAAATGAATAAATCTATCTCGTCACGGACGGACGCTATCAGTTTAAGGTCGGTGTTCGGCCCGATGACACAGGCATTTTCCAGAACTGCTGGCTCGGAAGCGCATTTTGCGGTGTACGGGTATCCGGAATACTCGGGAAAAGGTATGTGAATTCCGGGCACATCCACCTTTCCGTTGCTGACAAAATCCGGAAAATAAATGTGATTGCGGCCGTCATGGTTGTTGATATAAATCTCCGGAACGAACCCCGGTAAATATCTATCCGAATCGGTTGCCAGCAGAACAGGTGTGGCAATGTGCTGATTCTCTCTGACAAGCTTTCCGGTGCGGCCGCATCCGGCTCTCGTTATTGATTCGAACATTGCCCCTCAATAGCGCCAGCGGAATATTAAGTTTGGCCATCATTCTATTTTTTAATAAAAATCAATCCATACCTGCTTCCAGATCCAGGAATAAATTCTTCAGAAAATTTGAAACCGGTTTTGCTGCAGGTGTTCTTGACCGTCTGACGGCTCAACCTGTGATGGTATGGCGGTCCTGATTCCTCATGCTTCTTTCTGTAATCGATTATGGCCAGCTTGCCGCTGGGTTTGAGAATTCGCTTGATCTCCATAAGAGTCCCAACACCCTCAAGTTCATGAAAAACATTGGACATGAAGGCGATGTCCACCGATGAAGCAGGTATTGGAATTTTGTCTTCGAAGGAATGCACCGTTTCAATATTGGAAACTCTCTGAGCATCCATTTTTGATCTTAAGGCATCGAGCATTTCCTGGCTAATGTCTACAGCCATCACCTTGCCCTTGGAGCCAACCGCCATGGAAAATGGAAATGAGAAAAAACCGGTACCAGCGCCTATGTCTGCGATGGTCATGCCCCCGGTTATTCCAATGCCGGAGATGATACCTGGGAAATCATATTCCTTTGTGCGGTCGGGGCGGTCCAGGCGCGCCATGCGTTCTGGTGAGAACTTGCGGTCGTGCATGGTGGTTGGAAAACAGGGAAACTATAAAATTCTGGCGCCTGAGGAACCGCTCATTTTCCCAACTTCCTGAAAGTGAGAATTATCCCGGCTACGGCAGCCAACGGGATGATTATGAACATGAGATAAATTCCGGGCCAGATTGTTTTCAGTTCCGGTTCCGTCACTGTAATCACCACGGTATCCGAATCCCAATTCCCGTCGGCATCATTCACATTCAGAGTCACTGTGTACTTGCCGGTGGCCCAGAACGTGTAGTCCGGAGATTCCCCACGCAGCACCACCGCTGAGTCGCTGTAGATGAAGGTCCAAGTATATTCCATTTCCCCGCCAACGCTGGTGCTGTCCGAGCCGTCAAAGGTCATCTGTGCACCCTGAATCACAGCCTGGTCCTGACCTGCATCGGCTGAAATCACGTTCTCCAGTACCATTACCGTTGCTGTATCCGTGCCCGAGTTTCCTGCCCCGTCCATCACTTTCAGTGTGACGGTGAAGTTGCCGAGGACCGTGAAAGAGTGGTCTGGGGAAACGCCGTAAAGGTGAATGTTCCCTGCGCCGTCGTTGAACGTCCAGGTATAGTTCACAATGCCCGCGTCATCCGTTGACCCGGCCCCGTTGAAGTAAAGTGTATTTCCTCTCTCCACGTACCTGTCCGGTCCCGCATCGGCTGTGGGGGCTATTATATCATTCACGATAACCGTCACCGCATCCTCGTCCCAGTTCCCGGCTTTGTCAGTCACTCTCAATATCACTTCATGTTCGCCGCCCTGCCAGAAGGTAAAAGCAGACGGTGTCGGCCCGTACATTGAAGTCGAAGTGCCGTTGTGCCAGAGTACCCAGAAATAATCCACGATGCCCACGTTGTCTATGCTGCCTGTGCCGTCAAAGGCCACCAGAGTACCAGCGTCAACCGTTTGATCCGGTCCTGCATCGGCCACGGGCAGCTCGGTATCAACGAACCACTCTGTCATGAGCGGGTAACGGTCACGTGAATTGGCCGTTCCGTTGATGAGATAGGCTGAGTCTCCTATCCCGTCCGCGCCCGGGGTGTTCTGATTTATCCCCATCTTCACATCCACACCGGAATAATCGCCCCAGTAATTGCCGCCGGACGGATAGCCGTTGTCCCAGGCGTTTCCGTGACCGTCGTATGCCTGCTCGTCGTTGTCAATGAAATTGTTGTGATATGCCCTGATATTGATGGAAGGGCTGTAATTGAGGTACTCTATGTTCATGCCCATCTCATTGAACTGAAAAAGGTTGTTGAAAACCATGACCTCGCTCGTGGAATGCTGGAGATTGAGGCCATGTCCCAGTGTTGATATTACTGAATTGTTTGCAATCGTCACCCTTTGGCAGTCTGAAACAGTGATGCCGATACCGGTATTGTACCACACGGAATCATCACCGTTGGCCAGTGCCAGGTTGTTGTCGACTTTTAATTGCTCAGAGGCATACATCGAGAATCCGTACATGGTGTTCATAAACGCTGTGTTCCGCCAAAGTTCCGTGCTGTCGCAGAATTGAACATAGAATCCCAGGCGGTTGAAACTGGCATTGTTGTCCTTCACCAGAAAATTCTCGCAGTCCCTGGCCCGGAAACCGTAAGAATTGTGCATGAACGTATTATCATAGAAATTTCCGTTAGGTGCCTCGTAAATTATCAGCCCTGAGTCCGCGTAATAATTCTCCAATGTCTGGCCCATGCCGCTGGCATTGTGCAGGCGGCAGTTCCTGACAACGAAATAATCCGTTGTATTGCCGATGTAGATGCCGTAACCGTGGCCCGTGCCGTCTATCTCGAAGTTCTCGATGATCCAGGGGTTTCCGATGGAACCGTCACCCCACTCCACCTTTTGGGATGTGGCGAAATCCGCATTTGAATTTATACGAAAAGGTTCACTGGCAATTAAGGTCACGTTCTTTCCCCCACTGTCATTTTCCTCGGCTGTACTGCCCATATCAAAAATCATCACGAACGTCGATGCCGTCAGAATCAGGCACAGCCAGGCCGCGAATAATTTATTTCTCATGAGATTCTCCAAGTCATTTTCCAATTGAATCGAAATGTTTGTTTGGTTATTTATAGGTGACCGTTTGGTTGGAAAATGCGATGTGAATTTAGTGATAATGGTCAAGAACCCTCAGGCGTTCAGGCCTGAGATGAATTGACCTATTACACGAATCCGAACAAAAAAATAGACCGCCATGCTCATATGCATGACCCGCCATGCTCATATGCATGACCCGCCATGCATCGTGTTCATATTATGTTAATCGAAATCAAATCTTGCGGACTTTGATAATCAGGTGCATGGCCCCCTGGGTAAACTTCCAGCCCTGGCAACAAACGCCAGCCACTTTAGGGGCTGGTAGTTTACATAAAATCGCTTCTGTGCAAGAGCTAACAGAATGGTGACGATTGCTCTGAAATAATTATCTGGCAAATGCAATCGCCAGTTCAGACGAGTCTTAAATACTATTATGTTTGCATAGATTCGTCCAACCCGCAACAAACTTTAATAGCTGAATGTTATCGGGCGTTTGTTGCGGGGGTAGCCAAGTCTGGTCAACGGCGCAAGGTTGAGGGCCTTGTCCTTAGTGGTCCGAGGGTTCAAATCCCTTCTCCCGCACCATTTTTCCTTCCCAATTGGTGATTTCACGACAGAAAGTCATATATATACATTGGGGCGTATCATCAACCCATGTCATTCATCCCCGTCGCCATCACCCTACTTTTTTCCATGGGACTGAGCATCCTGGCCGCTCCCTGGTTCATCAGGAAGATGAGGGAAAAGGGCCAGGTGGTCACGGATTACTACAAGCCAAACAAACCAAAAGTGGCCAACAACGGCGGAATTTTGACGCTCTTTGTGGTGTTCACAACCATAATCGTCATCCCCCTGGTGTTCAGGCTGCTTGTCAAGCTTAACCTGGACATTGACTTTCCGAGGGAGTTCCAGCCTCTGGACAACGCCCTCCTCATGGTGGTGCTCCTTTATGCGTTCTATGGTGTGCTGGATGATTACCTGGACGTTGGCCGTTTCTCGAAAGTGATACTTCCCCTCATGTTCGCCTATCCCCTTGTCATCGTCATGTCTGGCTGGTCTGTCTGGGTTCCGTTCCTCGGGGAACTGGGCATGGCCACCCCCCAGATTGATTTTTTCGGTTTCGGCACCATAACCATTTCCATGGTACTCAGATACCTGATTATTCCGATTTACATCATGGTCGTCGCCAACCTGAAGAACATGCACTCTGGATACAACGGCCTCCAGTCCGGAACAGCGTTAATCGTGCTCACTTTCCTGCTGCTGAAATCCGTCATGGATAAAAATCTGGGCAGCATGTACACCATAGCCGCGTTAATCGGCTCCCTGGCGGTATTCTTCTGGTACAACAAATATCCGTCAAAGATGCTGGAAGGGAACATCGGCTCGCTGGCGGTGGGTGCGGCAATAGGCGCAGGATTCGCAATCCAGCATTACCTGTTTGCGGGAGTTGTCATGCTCATACCTCACATAATCAATTTTCTGATGTATGTGTACTGGCGCATCATGAACAAACGATTGCCAGACGACCCCAGATACGCGATTGTCAAATTCGGAAAGCTCAGGGAGGACGGAACCCTGGAAGTCCCCAACCGATTCACGCTGAAATGGCTGCTGCCGTACCACTTCAGGATGACCGAGGTCCAGGTCGTTTATTCCATGTACCTGCTGACGCTGGTGTTCTGCATTCTGGGGCTGTTCGTGCCCGGATGATTGAACTGCGGGTGGTTTTGAGAAATTATGAGTGTTATCCAATGTTTCAATCCGCACAGGAAAATTAATAGAGTTCAGGCCGATGCAGGGGCATGCTCATAAGCATAGAAACGAGGATCAGCCCCACGGAGGATTCCGACCGAGTCAGGCAAGCCATCCAGTATTTTTTTCCGGATGCCGCGGAAGGGGAAAATAGGGAAGGAGGATTTGTCATGACATCCAAAGACATCCGACCGCTCCTCACGAGAATTCTGGAACAGAAGATAAGGGATGCCGCCAGGGGGGTACTTCTGAAAGCAGTTCGAGAGGACAGAATCATATTCCATCTCAACAAGCAGGCGGCCCATTCCGGCAGGGTGAATTTCACCGACGGAAATTCTCCGCTGGGGGACTTGAAAGTCAGTTTCTGTATCGACGAACCAGAGGAATGGATTCACAAGAAATTGGGGAGGCCCGAATGATAGGATTCTCCTGCCCGCCAATGTGTATCATGCCGCTGAGCGAGGCGGCCGAGATGGTTCTGCCGCATTTCGGGCACTGGGAGATTGTCTCGGAGGCGCGGCATTTTATTCCGGATGTTGAAAGGGATATCGAGATACTTCAGCAAACAACGGACCTGGGAATCAGCGTCCATGCCCCTTTCAGCGACATCAATCCCGCGGCATTCACCGAGAGTGCCAGAAAATTCGCCGTTTCAACACTCTGCGAGATAATTCGCGTTTGCCACCGCTTGGGCATCGGGCCGATTACAGTGCATCCCGGCGTTGTTGGACCGATTCAGAGATATGGCCGGGAAAATGTTTTCAAGCTTACCAGGAAGAGCCTGGAAGAGATTGTTGCGGAGGTCAGGGAACTCGGTGTTGGAATAGCCCTGGAGAACATGCCAGCCATGTATGCTACCATCCTCCATACCGCCAAGGAGATGGAAGAGATGCTCGAAGGCCTGGAGATGGGCATGTGTTTCGATATAGGTCATGCAAATATCTCGCACCAGATTGATGATTTGCTGGCAATGGAAAAGAGATTCATCAACATGCATGTTCATGACAATGTGGGCGGACCAAAGGACCAGCATCTGGCGATTGGCACAGGCAAAATAGATTTTTCCGTTCTCGGCAAACTGACTTACCGCGGTAATCATATTATCGAGGTCAAGAGCACCGACATGGCGGAGGCGGTGACCAGCAAACGGTATCTGGAACGCGTTTTGGACTGATGTCGCCAAACGCCGAACTTCAGCGCGAAAATTAAATATATGGGATATATCATACGCTTTTTATAATCAAGGGCGGATAATGGAGAATTAAGCGAATGAAAGTTTTGGTGCTCTGCATAGACCGGGATGACGACCTGGGCCACAAAGCAAAGATAGAAGGTCCAGTGATAGGCAGGCATGAATGCGTCAGGGCCGCACTGGAACTGGGAATAACAGACCCCGAGGATGCGGATACCAACACCATGCTTGCGGCCGTATCCACGTACGATGACCTGGTGAAAAAAGGGATCAACGCAGAAGTAGCCACCATAACCGGAGATGTCCAGGTGGGTTATATTTCGGATTTGACACTCACAAAGCAACTCGAGGAAACCCTTGAGGTCACAATGGCCACCAGTGTGGTACTTGTGAGCAACGGCGCGGAAGACGAGTACATCTTTCCCATGGTATCGTCCAGGATCAAGGTGGACTCCGTCAGGAATGTCATGGTCAAGCAGAGCAAGAGCGTCGAATCAACGTGGTACTTCTTCATCAAGATAATCAAGGATGAGAAGACAAGAAAGAAGATAATCGCCCCGCTGGGACTTACGTTACTGGCCGTTGGCGCCATGCTTCTGATTCCCCTGTTCAAGGCAATCGCCTCGCTCGATGCATTAAGTGTCGTGGACGAGATTTCGATAAGATGGATCAGCATTGTCATTTTCATACTTGGCGTGTACATGGTTCAAAATGCGTTCCGTGTCAAGGAAACATTCCACAGCAACATCAAGAGAGCCAGGCGGTCCATATATCAGGGGGATGTGACCATACCATTGTTCCTTCTCTCGTCAATCATATTTGTCCTTGGGATTTCCAGGGGCATTCAGGCGGCCAGCGTCGAGCTTTTGCCGCAGTTCGATGACATGTACACAAGAGCGCTTCTGTTCCTGGACTCCGGATTCTACTGGTTCATGGCCGCAACCCTGATCTTCGAGGCCAGAAGAATGGTCAATGCGCTCATTCAGAGAGAATTGGTGCCCAGGGGATTCTGGCTGCTGTCCATGTTCATGGTGGCCGCAACCTTCCTGGTGCTCGGCGGCATACATTACCTAATGTATTCCATGGGCCTGCCGCTCTTCTTGGGAGACCTGATCCAGGTGGGTGTGGAGATAGTCGTCGGCCTCACAATTGCCATCAGCGGCGCGTTCATGCAGAAGCGCATGAAGGTGGAGAGCTGGGTGTCTAAAGAGGGATGGCGGCGATGATTGTTTCGCCATTCTTCTTAATCATTGCGTGAATAATATCATTGTCTTTTGAAAAAACAAGGCCTGAAAGAAATCCTGGCCAGCCTACATCCTCATGCCTAAGATGAAATATTCCCTCCCTGAGCACGTTGAGGTTCCAGTCATGGGTCACATGAATGCTCATTTCGGGGGTGGAATCAAGACAGTTTTTCAAATAATCCAGATGTTCTGCCAGCGTATCATCCAGGGGCTTGTAGACACCGGGACGAAGACCGCCGTCGAACCAGGTTCGGATGAATTCATCCCCATGGACCATGGCCTCGGAGAAAGCGGAATCTATGTCGACCAGCATGTAGGATACACCAATCTTTTCCTCGGGGCCGCAGAGTTTCGCGTTCTTGCCGGCCTTCAGGAGCGCCTCCTGAATTTTCTCGGCGGTCTGGAGGCATCGCTTCACCGGGCTGTAATAAAGTTTGAATGATTCCGAATATTCGGAAAGCCCGGAACCGAAAATGAACGCATCCTCAAGGCCTTTCTCGGTAAGGCCGGTCGTGTAATGGCCATTGTTGGCAAGAATCGCAGGTCTTTCGGCATGACGCATCACTATGGCTGCTGGAAGATTCACTTCCCCGGAAGCCAGTATCGTTAAAATATCAGGCACTCAATCACCAGGATAGAACTTGCATTTCGTGTCGTTCTCCGGGCAGACACCCTTGGATTTGCACGCTGGACCTGCGCCCTCGAATATACTGGGGGCGACTTCGGTAACTTTTTTGAGCATGAGATTGCTGAGCTTGCGAATCTCCCACTGGGCCTTTAGGCATGAGCGTAATTCGAAGAAGTTGAACAGAGAACGGGCGTTCATGGTTACCACAATGCTGGATTCCGCCGCATTGGGCAGGACGTAGCGGGCGTCCTCCATGGGAATGCCCATGTCCGCCAGTTTCCCGTAGGTAACGGCAAGTCCCTTCATGGTGTCCTCGAAGAGCTTGGCGGCATCCGGTTTGTTCTTCACCAGCGGCGGCATGACGAATGAAAAATGTTCCAGTTTCACATACCGCTGGCTCTGCTGGGAGAATGAAGCTATCCTGTGCCTCACCAGCTGATGGGTGAGCGCCCTGGATACGCCATCGATTGCGAAGGTGAAGCTCACATGCTCGAAAACGGACTCATGGCCGAGGTTGCGCACCAACTTCAGCAATCGAGTAATCTGAACGTCGTTCATTTTCCCCTTCGGAACCTCGGGAGCGTGGCAGGTGCGCACTGCCATGGCCACGGTTCGCTCGGGGTCTGGGGTGTGGGAGACTAGTTCGACTTTCATTGTGGAAACCCCGGTTCAAGCCATTTCCGGAAAATACTTCTCGATAATGGCATCGCCGAGCGCCTTGAAGGCCTCTGCGACGTTTTCTCCGGTCTTGGCACTGACATATAAGAATTTGCAATCATACCGGCCCAGTTCCTTGGTCAGCATCTCCTTTGTTATCTTGGATTCCAGGTCACACTTGTTGGCCACGAAGATCATGGGGACATCGCCAACGACCTGCCTGACGGATTTGACCCAGTCATGGATGGACTCCAGGGTATCGGGTCTGGTTGAATCGACAACCGCCAGGATGCCGTGTGTTCCATAGAAATATGCATCCTGAAGAAGGGAGCGGAAACTGATCTGGCCCATGATATCCCATATCATCATGTCCATTGCCACTTCCTTTTCCCCCTCCTTCAGCTTGACGGTACGCTTCGTAATCTTGGTGCCGATGGTGGTGATGTAGGCATCGTCAAAGACGTCCAGGACGAATTTCTTTATCAGACTGGTTTTACCGACGGCCGAATCCCCCACCATGCATAATTTAACTTTCAATTTCCTTTCCAACATGATTCAACCTCTCGTGTTGCTGATTGCCTTGGTGGCCTTGAACTGGCCATGGTCAAAGAGCAGGGAATGGTAGTCTCCGTTGTGATTGACCGAGCGCATCTTCACGCACCGTATCTGGCGCTGAATATTGGTGTCGCCGATCTCGGCCATCCTCAGGTAGATTAATCCGTCGGCCAGGAAATCCTCGCCGTATTCCGCGAATTTGGCAGTGTCGGGGGTCATCTCGGTTATCATTATGGTGGTCACGTTCAGGTCCCTGAGCCATTCGAACAGGTGGAAGAGTTCTTCTCTGGGGTTGTGGAATTTGGCAAGGACATTCAGAACCGGCAGCGAATCGATTACCAGAAGTTGGTAATCACTTGTCTCCTTCAGGTTCTTGGCGTACATCTTGAACACCTGCATCCAGCTCTGCTCCTGCAACTGAGTGAGCTTCTTCCTTATCAGACCGATATCTATTATCTCTATCTTGTCCCGAACCTGTTCCGGGTCCATGCCCATGGATGTCATGTGCTTGGCCAGGCTTTTTGAGCTCTGCTCCAATGTCACGTAAAGACCCTTGATACCCTTCTCGAGAGCGCTGTTGAAAAGCACATTGAAAGCCACCGAGGACTTCATTGTGCCAGGCTGTCCCACAAGAAGGACCACGCTTCCGACCGGGATACCCCCGTGCAACTTGTCGTCAAACCCCTCAATGTACGTTTTTACATATCCGTCTTCCATGTTTAAACCTCCGAATCGCATGGCCTTCCCGCCGACCATGCTCACTAGCCTATGGATATAGGTAAATATGATTTAAATAATTACCTGATTAAAAAGGGAGTGCAATCAAACCACGTACAAGGCATCATCGTATCGGACCACTGGCACAGTTTCGCCGAACCTCTTGAGATAGGGGGGTTTGGATACTGTCACGGCAACCATGCTGTCCGGGTCGAGAATCTGAATGCTTGAACGGTCGTGGGTGACCACCACGGCTTCCTTAATCTCATGAAATTTGGCAACTATCCTGAGATGCACGTCCCCCGTGGGAACGCGAACTATCTTGCCATTACGGACATTCTTCAGAACCAAAATCTTGCCGTCTCCGGATTCCACAACGTGTACCGTCCTGTCCAGTGCCACAACGTCACCTTCCCTTATGCTGGGAAACCTGACCAGGATACTGCTTCTGTAGAGGTCCTTGCCGTCCTTCATACCCACCAGGGAAGGCGATTCATTTATGACGGCGCCGAAACGGCTGCGGAACTTGTTGGCGAGTATTCTGGCCAGCGCCAACGAGCCCAGATAGAAGTCCATACCGCCCTTGACAGGCGAGTATTTTGTGAGGAAGGCATTCTCGGCGGTTCCGGCATGTTCATCCAGTGTCTTGAATACGATATCTATTTCAATGGCCAGTTCGACCTCCGCTTTCTTCAGGTCAAGCCCATCAATTCTCAATTGAAGTATTGCCTCGTAATAATCACCGGCCTGTCTGGAACAGGAGGGGCATCTCTGCAAACGGATGCGCATCCGGACCTCAAAATCCAGGTCCAATTCCTCGCGCCCTATGAGTGCATGGGCAGTGCACAGAATCCTGTGTTCACCCTTCTCTGCGGAAAAGTTCGGAACTGTCCAGCGAACCTTCTCGACCTGGGAGTGGGTTTTTGTGGCTGTGGCAAGGAGTGTGGAAGCCATATCTTCATGGGGCATGGCCTTCCATACGGAACCTTCCATTACTTTGAAGCAACTCGAACAAACCTCAACAGTGAGATATTCCGGGGGCACAACAAGGTTCTTGGAAAGCAGACAGTTTCTGCACAGATGGCCATAAAGTTCATCCTCGGAGCCGCACTCGACGCAGAACATTCCTGTCACCCCATATTGAAGAACATTGCGTACGGAACTCCTAAGATTCGCATCACCGCATCCGGATGTATGCAATTCAGTTCTATTGCTATGTTTACTGCTTTTTCGCCTACTATATTGGCGGACGTGGCGCATGCCAGCATGCCACGAAATTCGTCCTCGGTTACCTCGGTCTCACCGAAAAACGTGCTGTTGACGGAAATGCAGATATCACCTTCTTCAAGGGTCTTGCCCAGCAATTCGGAATCGCAGGCCGCGAGGATGGTTTCGGAACCGGATGTGTGTATCTTGGTCATTATCATGAGATCAGAGCTCGTGCACAAGTTTGTAGAGCGGTTCTTCACCCCGCTTGCCAACCTGATAAACATCACCGGTCTTTCTCAGGTCCTCCCATATGGCCATGACCCTGCTCTCCTCTATGCCACGCTGTACGGCGATTTCAACGACCTCTGCAAGTGTGAATCCCTGGCTGTCCTCGGCCAGCAGTTCCTTCATCATGGAATTAATGGCCAGACGCCTCTGTTGGTGACTGTGCGGGACGCCGGTGGAGAGCACATCACTGTCCCAGACCAGTTCATCGCCGCCCCTGCCTATGACCCTTCGGAGGTATTCTCTCACAATCCGGATGGCACGTTCCGCATCATCCAGTGAGACATCGTCTGACATCCTTGCCCTTGCGCTGGCCTCAGCCACTCTCACGAAACCTTCTAATTGCCTTGCGGTGATGGGGACTGATTTTGCCTCGCTGCTCTCCCCGAGTTTTCTGACCTCGAGATAATAGGACTTCAGACGGTCAATTGCCTCCCTGGTGAGTACCGGGAATTTATGTTTCTTGGAATAGAAAACATATTTTCTCAGAAGAACAGGGTCTATACATGGCTTCCTTGTTTTGTCCAAGGCTTCAAATTTTGCGCGATCATATGTTTCATCCGAGTCGCCCTGGCCTTTGTAACGCACCCTCATTTCCCCGATAAGATGCGAATTCAGTATGTGTTCCGCAATCCTCTCGTCCTCGGCGGCTTCCGGCCTGTCATATATCGGAAAAATAAGATCAAATCTGGAAAGTAACGTCGGCGGGAGATTAATCTGGTCTGCTATGTAATCGCTCTGAGTGAATCTGCCGAATTTCGGATTGGCCGCACCCAGTATGGAACAGCGGGACTGAAGCGTTGCATTTATTCCGGCCTTGGCAATGGAGATAGTTTGCTGTTCCATGGCCTCGTGCATGCTGCTCCTGTCCTCCTTTGACATCTTGTCCAACTCGTCCACGCAAGCCAATCCCTTGTCCGCCAGCACCAGGACACCGGCCTCCAGGGTCCAGCGCCCCTCGCCGAATTCCTCCTTCACGGCCGCGGCAGTCAGACCCGCACTGGTGGCGGATTTTCCGGAGGCGTAAATACCTCTGGGCGTGATATCGGACATGTGCCTGAGAAGCTGGGACTTGGCTGTTCCGGGGTCACCCACCAGAAGTATGTGGATATCGCCGCGGATGTGGGTGTTGTCCGGCATCAGCTTGGCGATTCCGCCGAAAAGTTGGAGTGCCAGAGCCTCTTTCTCAAATTCAAGGCCGAAAATGGTGGGTGAAATGGAATCACGTATCAGCTCAATCACATTCGGGTTGGCGGCCAGCTCATCAATCTGAATCTGTTCCTCATCAGAAATGTCAAGGTCATACGCGTCTTCCTCCTGGAATTCCAGGCTGTTGACGTTCAGGAATATGTCAAATGTGGTCTGGCCCTGGGAACCTCTCTGCCTCATGCGGCTGTCAAGAATGCCGTTGAGAATGATTCTCGCGCCAGGAAATATCTGCCCGGCAATGTCGTCCTCCAGGTATGCGACGAGGGTCTGGGGTTGGGCTCCCGCATTCAGTTCCTCGGGCTGTTCCTGTATCTCTATTTTCTCTGTATCGACAAATGTGGAAATATCCTTCAGCAACTTGAATCTTGTGGAACCGTGGCCGCGGCCGCAACCGCCGCCGCCGTCCTCATTCTTCTCGCATTCCAGCGGTTCCCTGAGGCTGGATTCTTCCTGGAGAACAGTGGTAACATGACCGCATCTCAAACATCTGAATGCCGCCAAAAGAACCTTCGGCCTTACTTCGTTGGCCTTCCTTACCAGACCTTCAACAGATATGAACTGGCTCATATCCTTGGCCCTGATATCACGGATGCCAATCCTGATGCCGCTCTGCTTTTCGGACGGAAGTTCCTTGATGCGCAGATGAATCATGTGCCCTTCGTCCATGGTCTGGGCCATCTTGGCAATGCTGGCCACAGCCATTTCTCCGGCGCCGAGAACTCTGATGGGAGAACGCAGAAGCTCATCGGCAAACTCCACGTCAAAATGTTCGAGGTCCTCATATTTTACATAGAGGCTACGCTCCTCCGGGTATGTGCTTGCGATGACGGCTATCTTTTTGTCGTAGCCGTAGTGGACGAGGAATTCCTCCCACCTGTCCTGTAAAGGTGCGCTGGCTGATTCAGGCAATGTGTGCTCCCCCTTGTTTGAGCGATAATTGCGAATCTGTAATTGAGTCATGTATTAAATGAATTGCGGAGGGCGGGTAAGTGGTCAGCCTTCAAAAGTTATAATCCCGCAATAACAGATTTAATTATGTAAACTACCAGCCCCTAAAGTGGCTGGCGTTTGTTGCCAGGGCTGGAAGTTTACCCAGGGGCCATGCACCTAATTTATCAAAGCCATTTAGCTTTGATTTCATGCGCAATAGATTGGACGGCGCATGGCGGCCTACCTTTTGTTTATATCCGTGTAAATGGCCTCTCATCCCCGGCTTAAAAACCGGGGGGTTCTCGGCCTTTATCACTAACTGGCTGTTATAATCTGTTCCTGCATCAGCGATATCAAAATGCCATAATTTATTGGCAGAGCTATCTGTAGTAATAGAGGAGAACTTGGGGATACGGACCACTTACCGTTGTAAGAGGCTTCACATCAGTGACCTCTTACAGGGGCGGCGAAAGTATTAACGAAAGCGGGCCATACCTTCTGCCATGAACCCGATAGAGACCGAAATATTGAAGGTCGCCAGAAACGGCAAAATAGACTGCGCCCGGGCACTGGCCATTGCCAAGGAGTTGAAGGTTCCGCCGAGGGATGTGGGCAAGGCAATCGACGGCCTGGGCATCAGGATATGCAACTGCCAATTGGGGTGTTTCGAATAAATGTGCGCGCTCAGCATAGTTTATACAGTGAATAATAGAATATAAATAATTAGAAACCAAAACCATTATAATGCACAATGCAATCTTAGAGTGGTAGCCATGAGGCGTTCAATATTACTTATGATTGCAATCGCAATTGCAGCTCTGATTTGTATTCCGGCCATTCCGCAGAATGCTGTGGCCCAGTCTGACCAAAATCTGATTATCATCAAAACGGATTATCAGATGCTCGGCCTGGCTGAACTCCACGGCGGTGGCCACCTCACTTACGAACTCAGGGGCACGGCTGCACGTGACCTCAGAAGGGCTGTGCTTGATTTTTACGACAATACCTGGCTCGGCACAATCAACGGCACGATTGACTCCAGGGAACTGAGATCCGAATCACGCGGATACATAGATCATATGGAGAATGTCCTGGAAACAAACATGGAAGATTTCTTCGCCGGGTACACAATCAGTTTCGCCCCGCTCTACAGGCAGGAAGATATCAGTGTGAGTGCCACCGGCTTCACAACAGTGACGGATGTACAGAACGACGTTACAACACCAATAAGGATATTCCTCTATTTCAATGCCGGAAATTCCAACATACCTTATGATTTCCGCATGATGTCCGAATTATTCATAGATGCCCTTTTCCACGAATATGTCATGAGCACCGGGTTCATTGACCCCAACGGTTACACCTACCAGTACAAACACACGGATTACAGGGTCAGCGCCGGCAGCTTCAGCAGATTGGATGTGAACAGCGGTAAATTTCACATCGTGCGCACCCCGGCCGGCGAGATTGCCCAATACTCGGTGACTTTCAAATACAACGAGATCCCAATTAATGACATGTCCACCTTCAAACCCTTCGATTTCTTTGAGAACCCCCAGCTTCTTTTCGCGCTGGTATTCATTTGCGGCTATGTCATATCCACAGTACCCACCCGCATGTACGCCAATTACAAATTCACGTATCCGAGGAAGTTCAGGAGCCGGGCGCTCAAGATTACATGGCTTCATATTGGCAGCAAAATTGCCATAGTCATTCTCATTCTGCTCTACTTCTTCCCGACAATGTTCGGATTCATATCGCCCAAGATATTCCTTGGCGGTACTTTCATCTGGATAATTGCCATAGCTATGACAGTCACATTTGTCGCCCTGGCCAAGGTTCTGTATGACAAGAAGACAGCGGACATATCCAAGGAAGAACTGGATATCGTCGAGAAAAAAATAGTGAGGAAGCCGGCACCGATTGCCAGAACAACCACGAGAACTCCCGCCGGCGTGAACGTTGTTGTACAGCAACCTGCAGCCCAGCAGGCTGCACCCGCCCCAGTTCAGGAAAAACCGACCGGACCGCCATGCGTGGTATGCAAGAAGTCCATAGTTAATTTTGACGATCTGCTCAAATGCAAATGCGGCCAACTGTACCACGAGGAATGCGCCGAGGTGGCGAAGCACTGCACCAAGTGCGGTAACGCTCTGGTCGAGATAGTGCCTGTGGGACCGGTCAAGAAGGACATCGCATGCCCCACATGCGCCCAGATGAACAGCGTGGAGGAAGGCGTGGACCTACTCCTGGTAGAATGCGGAAGCTGCGGCGTCATAATGGAGAAGATCAACGAAGGCTACAATTACCTGGTTGTGGATAATGATCACACCACGGCGTTCAAGATGTTCGTTTCACTGCTGAAGAACGGTTGTACTGGCCTGTCAATATCAACCACCTTCCCGGACAAGCTGAAGAAGGAGCATGATATGGAAACGTGCGAGGTAATCTGGCTGACAGATACGTCCGTCGCAGACAAGAAGACCATCAACCCCCACAGATTGGAGTTCGAGATGATGAGGATGTACGCCGCATTCGTCAAGAGCAACTCCAAGTCCGCCATAATACTGGATGGCTTCGAGTACCTGGTGGTGGAGAACGGCTTCGACAAGGTGTTCAAGTTCATCAAGAAGATTAACGACCTATCATCGGTGAACAACGCCACCCTGATAGTCCCCATCGGCACCAGCTCCCTGGAACTGGACCAACTCGGAACCCTGAAGAAGGAGTTCGACAAGGTTATCGATATGGTGGGGAACGGGGACGACTAACCGCAAAATTATGTATTCTGATTGTTTGCTATAATTTTGCGGAAATCTCACACACGTGAATCTGTTTGCCGATTGAATGGTGATTCTGGCGAACGCTCTTTATTGTTTGAATTTAGTTTTCGCATTCACCAATTGTATGTAAAATGAAGGCAATTTTATGGCCCTGGATTTAGTTTGGAAGCGATTCCGGGCCATCGTCGAATGCGCTGTACATATGTGTTTGGAATTGCATTCAACTTGCGACGGGAATCGCGACAAAAAGTATTTACAGCACCTTTCGCATTCACTTGGAGGGCGAACGACTGGCAGCTTAGGTTGTAACCCGGATAGGTGAACGTGTTGAGAAAAGCAGATTATGGGGATATCGCAAATACATTTGATTTATCACGTCCAATTTCGGAGAAAAGATTAGAAACATGGATGAATCTTATTTCAGAAAGAATTATTTCTGGCCAGAACATAGAACTTCTTGATCTGGGATGTGGTACAGGACGCTTTTCAATCCCAATCGCAAATAGATTAGGTTATCATGTTACAGGGGCAGATAACTCAGAGGAAATGCTTCTAAAAGCAAGGAAGAAAGATGGAGCAAAACGAGTTAATTGGGATATGCAAGATGCCACCTTATTATCTTATCCAGATGCATCATTTGATGCGATTTTCATGTCACATCTTCTCCATCATGTTGATAATCCTTCAGATATCGTAGAGGAGTGTTATCGTGTCTTGAGACCGGGGGGAACAATTCTGAATCGTTATGGTTCTATGGAAGATATTCGGGGCGACCCAGAACACAAATTTTTCCCGGAAACTATTGAATTTGATGAGGTACGCACCCCTACCCGGAAACAAGTTGAAGAATTATTCAGAAAAGCAGGATTCAATAATGTTTCCTCTAAGGTATTGGTAGAACAGCCCTACCCATCTCCCGAAGTAAGATTAAGAGGGGCTGAATTGAAATTCACCTCTGTTCTTACACTTATTAACCAATCAGCATTTGAGAAAGGATTAGAAAATTTTAGAAAATATATTTCAAATAATCCAAACGATCAATGGCTCCTTGAAGATAAGATTACTTTTACTTCTGGGAAAAAGTAACCCAGCGTTCCGAGCAGGTAGGGGGGGCCAGCGGAGGAACGCAAGGATGGGTGCATATTTTTAATGCGTAGTAGCCAAAAGTTATAAATAGTTATTAAACACTATTACTCATTACGAAAAGTAATGGGTGATTACGATGGTTCAAGCAGTCATAAATATAGAAGAGCACGAAAACAGGATTATTAATGTTGTCAAAGGCAAATTTGGTTTGAAGAACAAATCAGAAGCCATTAGTCTAATTATTAGTGAATATGAGAGGGAGATATTAGAACCAGAGCTTAAGCCCGAATATATTGATAAGATGAAGAAAAGGGCTAAAGAACCCAGTATAAAAGTCAAGGATTTCAAAAAGCATTTTGGGCTGGACTAGAATGTACGATTACCTGCTGAGGAAATCCGTTGAATCAATCTTCTTCAAACTCGCTAAAAAGAAGCCAAAACAACTTGAAATAATTTTTAAAAAGATTGAAGAAATCAGAATGGACCCACATCGTTATAAGAATTTACACAGCCCACTTCAGCATTTGAAACGTGTTCATATTGACAAAAGTTTTGTATTGGTATTTTCAATAGATGAAATAAACAAAATGGTTACTATTGAAGATTATGATCACCATGATGCGATTTATAAATGAAAGCATGGCTACTACGCATGAATCGTTTTATTATTGCAGTGCCCCCAACCGTTCGTTAGTTGAGCGCAGCCCTGGAGCGCAACCGCCGCCAGCGACCCGTGATACCCCAACGGAGCTATGACGCAAGGTATTTATCGGACCTTGCGCATTCACTTGGAGGGCGGGCGATTGGCTACATTGGTTGTGTGCCCGGTTGTTAGCCCAATTTGGTTTGGTGGAAGAATGGAAACAAAAGAAATGTTAAATTCAATATGGTCCACATTAGATTCATTCATTTCAATGGATTTCGATGAAAGAGTCCATCGCGGAAGAGGTTCCTATTTCTTACTAAGAGATGTATATAAACTCACTCAACACTATCAAAAAACAAAGGAATTTGAGTTGGGTGTTTCACTACTGGATACGTTTGTAGAAAAAGTGAAAGAGAATATTGGAGAAAAGGTCTATTGGGAACCCCAGGTTTTGGCCGATATAGCAGTTGCATATACTTACTTTAATGAATATCAGAAAGCAATAGATTTAAGTCTATATGCAAACGAATCGACAAACAAATACCAAGACGATGTGCCAATAAACTTTAAATTAGTTGAAGGTAATCTTTTTGCTAATCTGAAAGACTGGTATATTGTGATTAATGATTTTGATAATTTTGAAAAATGGGCTTTCAAACAGATAGAGGAACATCCAGAATACGTAAAATTTCTTGGATTTGACTACCTTAAATTTAAAATGTATGATAAGGCAAAAGAATGTTTTAGCAAACCAATACCATCCCAATATCCACTTTATGACCTGAGTTACTATAATGAATTGATAAATTTCTGTGAAATGAAACAAAATAATCCGATGAAAAAAGACCTATTGAAGATGGCAATAGAAGGGTATCAAAATAAAAAATCATTTGCCTGGTTAGATACAATAACTGAAGGTTTAGGTCACAATGTAGGATTTGTATGTAATAGATTACGTATAAGTCGAATCCAAGACTTGCTATCTGGCTATGACGAAAATAGATACTTAGAAATTATTAAAGATTTAGAAGAGATGATAATTAATAGCGATGATGAGCCTGAAGAATCTTCAGTGTTATACAGAAATCTTATTGGTATGTGCTATTTGAGAATGAATGATAAGAAAAAAGCCTTCGAAACATTCAATAAATCACGTGAAATATTGATTGAAAATATTGATGATTTTGTTTTTGAACCCTGGGGTGACCAGCTAATCGAATACATTGGAGAAGAAATGATATTCAAAGAGATCTACCATAATAAATTGTGGCGAATTGCCAGTACGGATGAAATACTGAACTATCATTATACAGATGATGAGGTTTTTGAATATTCAGGGATGTCAAAGGAAGATTACATCAAAAAATATCATACTGGCAGAGTTATTTCATAAAGCCGTTAAACAATAATCATTCTAATTTATCGGTGCGTTCCGAGCAGGTAGGGGGGGCCAGCGGAGGAACGCAAGGTTAGGGGAGGCCGTGGGCGTTGGGCACACAAACCGAGTTCTGAATGGAATAAAAAAATTTGCTTAGGAATTCGGCGATGGCCCGATGACAATAAATTACTAAATCAGGGCCATACTGCTCACTTCATTCTGCAAACAATCGGTGAATGCGATATCTAAATCAAATCATTCTGGAGCGTTCGCCAGAATCAACATTCAGTCGGCAGACAGATTCACCGTGTGATGAATTTCCGCAATCGACATTATGCAAACAATTTGATTGCGGCTCAGAAGACTTCCGCCTTCTCCAGCACTTCAATGCCTCTGGCAGTAATGTTGTACGGCTTTATGCGCCTCTGGTGGTTGGAGCGCCTCAGTTTCACGATTCTCACGGAGAGGTGAATATCGTTATTGGCCTCGTTGTATCTCAGGAGTATGACGCCGTCGGCAACGTACTCCACCAGGCCGTCCCTGGACACGTCCGGGTTGTCAGGGTCCACTTCCGCGGTGAAGAGTGCCGTCGCCCCGGAATTCTTGATTTGCTTGCATAATTCGAACAGGCCGGACCGCCTTTCGGAATCTGAGTCAAAGAGCATGCTGAGCAGGGATATTGAATCGAACACCACACGTTTCGCCCCGGTGTTCTTTATGTAAGCCGGCAGTTCGCTCTTGATCTTGGCCAATGTGGATTTGGCATCGGACGGTTCCAGCTTCACCAGGGTCAGAGTGCCGTTCTCCACATGCGGTTTCAGGTCCCAGCCGTAGTTCATGGCATTGCTGATAATGTCGGCCTCGCCCTCCTCCAGTGAGATGAAAATGCATTTCTCGCCACTCTGCAGCCCGGTCCAGATGAACTGCAGGGACAGGGTGGTCTTCCCTGTTCCGCAGGAACCCAGAAGCGCGATTATCTGCCCCTGGGGGAATCCTCCGCCCAGCATGGTGTTCAGTCCGTCTATTCCGGTGCTCACTTTCTCATTTGTCATACCCTTCACCTCTTACTTGATACACTCCATGTTTATAACTGTCATACCACTCTGAGCCGTGACCCTCGTCGGAAACCTGGCTATCCTTATGTCGTCCAGATGGGGAAGTACGCTCATGAATTTCTCCACGTACATGTACCTCTGGCGCTTGCTGCTCATGTGATACTTGGTCCATTCGAAAACCAGTACGCCGTCAACGCTGTCAATCAGCATCTGCTCTTCCCTGGGGTCCATTATTCCCTTGGTGAGCATTATGTAAATCAGTCCGCCCCAGTTCTTGGCGGCCCGCTGCATTCCCCTGAGGACATTGACCAGTTCCGGGATTCTTATATTTTCGGATACCACCAGGTCAGTGAGGGAATCAATTACTATCATGGAGTTCGCCGGGACATCATCCAGATATTGAATCAGGGCTTCGAGGACGTTCTCCTTGGGGGTACCGGCAAAGAGCTTTCCGCCGTTGTCCCCATCGGTCCATGAAGGTGGTACCAGGCTTTTCTTGTAGTAATGGGCACTCAGGTCCTTGAATTTGATTTTCCTGGAAAGCATGTTATAGAAGGAACTGTCAAATCCCTCGGAAATCTCTCTCAGTATGTCATTTTTTGACCTGGAGAAAGTCACATAGCAGATGTGCTCTGGCAATCCTTCCACATTGCAGATTGTACCGAGCATGCTCTCGGCCATGTAGGGGTGTTCCTTCACTGTGGCTAGTTTGAAGGCAGACGTGTAAACGAATTCATGCTGGCCCGCTCCAACGTCGCCCATGAGCAATACTACCGAGCCTTCCGGCAGGCCGCCTTTCACTATGGCATCAAAGTCCGCGACGCCGGTCGGTACCTTCATCATACTGTGTCCCATCTTGCATCCTCGAGAATCCGAATCCATAACGCATTCGGCAGATAAAGAGATTGTGGTTGGTCAGTTTGGCGCTCATAAATACAAAACAGCAGCGCAAGTAGTAAACTACCAGCCCCTAAAGGTGCTGGCGTTTGTTGCCAGGGCTGGAAGTTTACCCAGGGGGCCATGTACCTAATTTATCAAAGCCATTTAGCTTTGATATCATGTGCTGAGATATGCACACGATGCATGGCAGGTCATGCATATGAGCATGGCGGTCTACCTTTTGTTTATATTCATGTTAATGGCCTTTCATCCCCGGCTTGAAAACCGGGGAGTTCCCGGCCATAATCATTAAATCGCTCAGTTTCATCCATGTTTCAAACGAGGAAGCGATACCATGAAAAAAATAGTGGAATGCGTACCGAATTTCAGCGAGGGAAAGGACCAAACTATTATTGACAAGATTGTGGCTGCAATCGAGAGTGTTGAGGGGAGCAAGGTAGTTGATGCGGACATGGGTGCCGATACCAACCGTACGGTGGTAACTTTCTTCGGAAGCCCGGAGAGCGTGGCCGAATCCGCATTCCTGGCTGTTAAAGAGGCTGCGGGGCTCATTGACATGACCGGACACAAAGGTGCCCATCCCAGGTTCGGTGCAACTGACGTTTGCCCGTTCATACCGGTCTCCGGCGTGACAATGGCCGATTGTGTGGATATATCGAGGAAGGTCGGAGCCCGCATAGGCAAGGAACTGGGCCTTCCGGTCTATCTCTACGAGGAATCAGCATCATCGCCCGAGAGAAGAAGCCTGGCCAATGTCCGCTCCGGGGAGTACGAGGGTCTGAAATCAAGATTCAAGGACGGAAAGATGAAACCGGATTACGGTCCGGCCAAGTTCGTTCCGAAGTTCGGCGCCATGGCCACCGGGGCCAGGGAGTTCCTCATCGCTTACAACATCAACCTCAATACCAAGGACAAGAAATACGCATCCGACATTGCCCTGGAGATAAGGGAGAAGGGTCGGGTAAAGAGGACGAAAAGTTCCACTGGCTTCTACCGCGATGGGGACATTATCTTCGACAAGAACGGAAAAAAGGTGGAAGTTCCTGGCAGGTTCAAGAACTGTCGGGCAATCGGTTGGTTCATAGACGAGTACGGCCAGGCCCAGATATCCATCAATCTGACGAATTACAATGTCACATCGGTGCATGCGGTCTTCGATGAAGTTTGCAAACTGGCAACCGCCAGAGGCCTCAGGGTCACCGGCTCGGAGATTGTCGGCCTTGTTCCGAAGAGGGCCATGGTGGAGGCGGGCATCCATTACCTGAAAAAGCAGAGGAAGCCGACAGGATTCCCTGAGAGGGAGATAATTGAGGTTGCAGTGCGTTCAATGGGCCTGAGGGACCTGAGCAAGTTCTGCCTGGAGGATAAAATTGTCGAGTATGTGCTGAAAGACAAGTGCCAGCTGGTCGACATGACCATTTCCGCGTTCACCGACGAAGTCCAGACGGACTCCGTCGCTCCCGGAGGCGGCAGCGTGGCGGCACTGGGCGGGGCTCAGGGCGCGGCACTTGTGGCCATGGTGTCCAATCTCAGCACGGGAAAAGAGTTCGTGGATATCTATAAAGAAATTTGCAAACTTGGCCTGGATGCCGAAGCCCTGAAGGCCGCGCTCATCTACAATGTGGATGCGGACACCCAGGCATTCAACGGCGTCATGGCAGCAAACAAGCTACCCAAGAACACAAAAGAAGAGCAGAAAAACCGGGACAAGGCCATCCAGGATGCCTACAAAGAGGCGATCAACCTGCCCCTTGACACTGCAAAGAAGTGCTTCGAGGTCCTCAGGCTGGCCGATATCATGGCGGACAAAGGCCTGGCAGCGTCCATATCCGACGTCGGCGTTGGCGCGCTAATGGCCCATGCGGGAATGCACGGCGCCATACTGAACGTGAAGATCAACCTGCCCAGCATCACTGACAAGAAGTACAATGAGGCAATGCTGAAGCAATGTGCCAAGTTGGCGAAGGACGGCGATGCACTGCTGGCAAAGGTCATGAAGAAGGTTGACAAGAAACTTTAGGGCATTTCATAATCCGCGAACCCGCCAAGGAAAGTGAGGGTTCCCCACGGCTAAAGCCGGGGGCGTCCTAACCGTTTCACACTGAATGACGATTATTCATTGATTGAGACTTGTCACTCAGTTTATTTCACATTTGCCAGCAACAGATAGGGGCCCGGGGAGCCCTTTAACTAAACAATCTTCGCCTTCTGACATTTGCTTTGAAATATTTTTCATCGCCTTGAGGTCATCTAGCAGTATGGCCGAACGGGCGATATATCGCCTTTCATCCGCAGACCTCAAGGTCGCGGCATCCAGGCGAAGCATGTTTAGTGAAGCAGATGAACACCGAAGAACTGAAACAGTCTCATCTCGGGGACGCCAGTGAACTCTTTGCGGCTGCTTACCGCCGTGAAAGGGAAACCGCGCCCAGTCTGGATGAGAGATTTTTAAAAGTATTTGAATAACGCCCTATATATTTATTTAAAACAATTATATTGTAATTATAATTGAATCAATATTTTAAACGCTGTTCTCCAGTATCAGGTCGGCCAGTGCCCGTGTTTCCTCCGACACGGTGCAGTTGAAAACAGGATAATCCTCATTGTCTGTTATCTCATTGGCAACAATGCCGGTGAGAGCAATAACATTCTCCTGGGCGCCCCTGACCTCGAAGGTCTCTGCAAGAAACTCCGTTGATTTGGCAACCAGTATTCTGATAATTCGGTGGTCAGTGTCCTCCAGGCCCTCGCAGATCAATATGTCCGTATCCTCGGGAATGAAACGGATGAACTCGTCCAGCCTGCTCCGGCTGGGACGCTTTTCTATGTAAGCAATCTCATCCATGGAAAGCGATACAACGAAGTCCGCCCCGGCCTCCTGGTGCCGCCAGGTGTCCTTTCCCTCGGTGTCGATGGTGAATTTGGAACTGACCATGGACTTGACGGTACCAACTTTCATCCCGCGGGATTTGAATTCTCTCACAAGTGCTTCCACGCAGGTAGTCTTTCCTGTCTTCTTCAGGCCGATGAGAGATACGATTATCATGAGAACAGGGAAGAATTCAACCCATAAGAAAACTGTGTTTGAAATGTTATATTTCTCAAACATGAATATGCCAAGATGAGCAATGCAGCGGCAGGGGGTTTCAGAGCTGGTCCACAGCGGCGCCCATCATCACAGGCAGAAGTATGGTCGCATCCCCTTCCACTGTAACGTACTTGGCGTCCTTTCTTACCTTGCCCCATGACACTGCTTCCTTTATCCTGGCACCGGAGAGACTTCCGTCGTGTTCCACCGCGGTTGTCAGGTAAACCGCATAATCCAGTCCGTCACGGAACTGGTTCCACCAGATTGTGTGATGCTTGGAGATTCCGCCACCGATCATGAGGGCGCCGGTCTTCTTGGCAGTGAACACAATATCGGAAAGTTCCTTCTCGTCCTTGAGAAGGTCTATCTTGAAATCCTTGTGCTCCTGGCTGAACATCCAGAGCTGCGAGCCGAACGCGCCGTCGGTGATGCCCGGAACATAAATCGGAATCTCGTTCTTCGCGGCCCAGTAAAGAATGGAATCCTCGGTGCCGACACGCTTTCCGAACTCCCAGGCCAGTTCTCTTGTGGATAGCTCGCGCTTTCCCTCGTCCCAGAGCTGCTGGAGAACCGGCTGCATCATCCTTTCCAGCACAATTCCGTAACTCTCGTTGGGTATGAGGATGTTGCCCAGACGGTTAACGCCTTCATCCAGCAATTTTGCATCGTCCATCTCGAAATCGCCATGATAATAGTTCTCTTGAATCCTGGCCAGGTCATGATCCAGCATGCCGCAGGTGGTGATTACCACATCGAACATCTTTTCCTTCAGCATGTCCCTGATGAGGCCTCGCGTTCCGGTGGCGATTATGCATGCCGGGAATGACAGAAAATTCACACATTCCTTTTCCTTCAGCATGGTGGCAATGATGTCCACGCCCACAGCGAGCTTCTTCGCAGTGAAACCGCCCGAGTCCTTCATCTGCCGGACGATATCACTGGTTTTCGAGTCCCTGGTCAGTTTCATGTCTTGAACTTTCTCATTCATTTTCATGCGTTCACCTTTAACGCCAAGACCATCCTATAAGTTATATATTAATGCTGACCTGTCGGCCCTTGCAACGTGGATATTCCCGGACCCGGCAGCATGGTCTCCAACTGCAAAACACGAAGTGTTGTGAATCCTGTTCTGACGGGCGACAAATGCTGGCGCAGCAAGAAATAGCAAGAATGAAACTACCTTCGCGTTGTGTTATCCTGTAATTATTTCGCTTCGTATCTGCTTGTCCTTTCATGCTTCCATCTCCCGCTCGCAATATTCCATGAATGCGCCTACCAAATACCCTCTCAATCTTTCCCAGAAAGCTTGCTCCGG